>Ga0075753_103_pt1 | contig 89268 bp, 113 predicted proteins | sample RifGroB1_FD_67820 | JGI IMG/M metagenome (GOLD analysis project Ga0075753, IMG submission 67820) | Microgenomates (Gottesmanbacteria) bacterium GW2011_GWB1_49_7
CTGTCGGACAGCCGATGGCGTGCCGGTGTAGGCTGGACGCACGAAAAACTCAATGCACCCCGCGGCCCCGCCATCCACGCCTTGGATCGGGATGGCTACCTCGTCGTACTGCGTGTCGATCAGCAGACTACCTGCGGCGCCGACGGCCGGATTGCTCGCGTCCAGGAGCGCCGATCCACCCGCGTTATTGATCGTCGCGACCTCTGGACCAGCCGAGTAGACCGGCGCAAAGGTCGCTTCGTCCAGCGGCGCGTAGAGAACGAGATTCGCGACGGACTGCGCGAGGCGCAGCCCCGTGGCCCGCGCCCCGTCGGCGGCGTACTCCTCGACGCCCGCGTCCAGCGTCGCCCCGTCCATCGAGATGGGGATCTTCACGGCCATGGTTTACAGGTCCAGGATGTAGAGGGCGGTCTGGAGCATCGCTCTGCGCATGGTGCTGGCGACAGGTATGGAGTGGCGATCTCTCCCATCCTTGCTCACGATGTGGAAGCCGTATTTCGTCGGCCCACCGTCGCTTGGATCGTAACCATCCACATGGCGGGTATGCCATCCCTCGTCGGTGATGAAGATGTCGGCTTCGTCCGCCGTCACGTACACCTTGCCTTCGGTGTCTGCGAGCTGAGCAACAATGCGATCACGTAGTGTCATCGTTTACCTTTCGTAAAATGAATGACTACTTGCCGGAGAATTTCGTTCTCCATACCTTGCAGCACGCCCGCGAGTTCCTCTGTTGCTTGGTTCAAGAACGGGTTGGGGCTAGCCCATCTCTCTACCTTACGTGTATGAGCCCATCCAGCAGCGTCAACCCAACCATACTTTGGTAATCGCTGCCCCGGCTCCCATTTCCAGTGCATGCGCGGATTACCTATAATCAACTTGGTGTCATATCCTTCTTCCACGATAGGTGAGTAGTCCACCCCTTTAGCTTGTAGCAGTTCCGGCCCCCCAAAACGGACTTCGATTGCTGCCGAGTAAGGTACTCCATCGATAACGACATTCCGCATTATGTCGCTAACTCTCCCGGTAGATGCAAGTAGACCCGTCTTTTTTGGTGCTAGTTCTGTGGCCCTTACAAGCAACATCTGTGCAGCAGACCGAAGGGCATCCTCCGCCTCTCGTGGAACAAGGTCCTTGGCCCTAGCTCCTAAATCGGAGATCAACTCGTCTAACTCTGCCGTGCATTGTTTAGTCGCGTTTTTAAAAGCCTCTCCCATGACTATGTGCTCATCAATCTACGAAGTAGAACCTTATGAATAAAGGGATGCGAATGAGGACCGTGGGATTCTACTGATAGGATCTCGTAGGTAATTGAGTTGTGGGTCAACTGATAACCTTGAGCAACTGTGTGTCTACCGTCGATCCACGCTTGAAAGGTCTCGGTAGGGATGTTTCCCAAAGAAGCCAATATCTGCGTTTGATTCAATGGCAGTATCCGACACTTGACATCGCCGGTGTCTGTAGGGTAGCTAATAGAGTACTGCGCCGTAACAGCAGTTGCTACTGGGGCTGTCAGAGTACCTACTTGGTTGAGTAACTCTCGCACAACACTACCATAAGCTGGAGTCTATAGGTATCACGATAACGTGATCCTGGGGCTCAGTGTAGTTTGTAGTCACCCATTTAATAGGGGTAACATCTTTTGGGGGTGTTGGGTCTATCACAAGAGTGCCGGCACATCCAAGCTATCAAACTGATCATCAAGATCGGGACGGACATAAGCGTCCAAGTCCCCTCGAAACGCTGACGGAATACCGCTTGGATGGTTGATGTCTTCATCAACCATCACACTACCCAAGCTGTATCTCGTGTTACCCCGAGTCCCGCGTTTGTCGTAGTAGTAGGCCGCGAACTCAGTAGCCACTTGGAGTAGTCCTTCAGGAGTACTGGCATAACCAGCGGTGTAGACCACCTTGATATTCTGGTACCCCCGCGGCCATACGGTTTCGTCCCCAGGGATTCCCGCCCCTGCTTGCCCAACTAACCGCAGAATTCCTTCATCGGCTTCTACGAGGTAGTCATCATCTACCGTCAAATCATCGGCGGCCGCGAAGTCCCTGTTCCCGTCTACGTTGACCGTTGTGGGGTTTCCAATGATCGGATAGTGCCGAAGCACAAGGATCGGGGTGTCCGTGCCATCATAGTACTCCGTGCGGGCAGTACTAGCGATGGTACGGTCGATGTAATTGAGGATGCGCTTGGTAGCGTGATTGATTGCATTGGTAATTCTGGCTGTGTCTGCCCCCGAGGAGAGCCCCAGAAAAGTCTCTACTTCGGCTACCGTCGTCAAGGCGTCAGCTACCAAGCTAGACATGAAGGATCACTTTCGAGCCACAGGTACCCGTAGGGGGCCGGTAGGAAAACGTGCTGTTACAGTTTGAACGCTCGTGTCCTTTGTGGACGGCAACTTCAGAGGCTCAATTCTCATCACCGTAGTCGAAGGGGACACGCTTGTAGTAACAGTTGTATCTACCTTGAATGCCTCCCGATGAGTTTGAACAGCTTCTTGTCCAGCGGGCTCCCATTTTTTTGTCTTCACCAACACCGCTGCAAGTTGCTGGGTTACTCGAATCACATCCCCAGGATTGACCGTCTTACCCGCTACCACAGTAAGCGCAGTTCCCAGGTACTTGATGTTTCGGAACACTGGAGAAGTGAGATTCAGCTTCTCTGGGGCTGGAATACCAGGTGCTCGGATAGGGCCGTCTTTTGGCACTACCTCAAAGTCTTTGGGGAAGGTCCGACAAAGACGCTCGGCCTCCGTTGGGGTAACTTTTACAGTTTGACCAGGTTTCGTAACCTCGAACTTCCCGTGATAGGCGGATCTCGTCCCAGCCAGGAAAACAATGGTCTCTGTCTTTTCAGCTTGCGTCACTTTGGACTCTTTCACAACGACCCCCTTATCTAAATGGTAGAACTTCGATTCGATATTTGCCAAATGCCGTCTGTAAGCACCCTTGGCAAAGGCCGTTTCAGGTCTAGAGTCTATTGTATGGAACACATGAACTCCAGGCAACACATCTCTAGGGAGAGAGTTCAGGAGTACTTCATTTGACCATAGGTAGTTGTGTTTGTATCTGTAGTGTAAATCTTTGCGGTGGGGGAACACGCGATACAGGTAGGCTCGGCGTGGTTCATGTCTCCGGAATTCAAGATTGAAGTCTTGATTGTTGGGAGCGGGCCATACGCCCCGGAGTATCTCGTCTGCGTCTAGGTGTACGTACAAGTCTCCAGGATCTCCAATGAGGTAGCTATTGCGTTTGGCGATCTCCGACTCCCAAGGCTCAGATATCTCCACCACGGTATCTGCTAGGGCTCTAGCCACGTCTAGCGTGCCGTCTGTACTCCAAGGCTTCAAGGCATCATGTGGGAACTTAGCGTACACACCGTCCACAACTATCACGTACGGATCGGGCAGAACTTCTCTTGCGGCCTTGATACATGCCTCAAGCTGCTCGGCCATATTCCAAACGATAATGGGCACAATGATGGACATAACAAAGAAGACGACTACCAGGGTGACGACTCCCCACGCCTAAAGGCGGGGGCTTCTCAGGACGCGACCTGAAGGCTCCGTCCGAGCCTTAGAATATTGATAGATGCATTGATGTCACGGTCGAGAACGAGCCCACAAGGACAGGCGTGCAGGCGCTCAGAGAGCGTTTTCTTCCTGAATGCTCCGCACCGGGAGCAGGTGCTCGACGTGCCGCGTGGAGAGACCTTCACGAATCGACGCGCAGCTTCTTCCGCTTTCGCTTCGAGGATCGAGAGGAACCTTGACCACGCCGCATCCTGTATCGACTTCGACAGACCCGTAGACGATTTCTCGATCATCTCCTTCGGCTTTAAGTCCTCCACGACGACGACAGCATTTTCGGAGACGATCCGGTGAGCGAGCTTGTGCTGGAAATCTGTGCGCTGGTTCTTTTCCTTGGCGCGGAGCCGAGCGAGGCGTCGCTTCGCTTTGGCTCGCCGTTTGGAGCCGCGCTTCTTCCGGCTCAAGGCGCGTTGAGCCTCGGCCATCCGCTTCTCGGCCTTCCTGTACCAGCGCGCGTTCTCAATCTTCTCGCCGGTCGAGAGCGTGGCGAAACTTTCAATACCCATGTCGATCCCGACTTCGGAGACGGCGTCTGGATAGGCGCGTGGAGGGACTGCGTCGCACGAGAAGACCGCGTACCACCTGCCGGCCTCGCGCTTCACGGTAAGTGTCTTCGGAGTCCCCCCAACAGGGCGGTGGAGCTTGATCTTGACCTCTCCGATGCCGGAGAGCCGGATACGCTTCATGCCGACAAGCCTAAAGCCGATGTCCTGCGGCCATACCAGGCTGTTGTAGCGGTCGGCGCTCTTAAAGCGCGGATAGCCGGGCGTCCCACCATTCTTCACGCGCCGAAAGAAGTACTGGAACGCAGAGTCCACGCGATGAAGCGCCTGCTGAAGCACTTGCGAGTAGACCTCGGCGAATTCTGGCCGATTCTGCTTGATGCTGGGAAGCCGTTTGGATTGATCGTTGAAACCGACGCTAATTCCGGCGTTGTTCCAATGGTCCCTGCGCTCCTGAATGGCGGCATTGTGGAGTTCGCGGCAGAGGTTGAGCCACGCCCCCAACTTAGCGGCCTGCGCCTTCGTAGGGTAGACGCGATATTTGAACGCCCTACGCATCTAAACGCCCTTCTGGTTCTCGATGTACTTATTCATGGTTTCGAGGCTAACGCTTCCGACGGTTGCCGCGAAGTAGTTGTTCGTCCAGAGCGTCGGAAGTCTGAACCCAAGCCAAGCCAAGCATACTTCTGCCGCAAATCATGGCTGGATCGACCCTTCATCCTCTTCACCCCCATGCCTGAAGGCAGGGGCTTTCGCGCTGAGTAAGATAACAAAAAGGGCGGCTGCCAGGGTAAAGAGTTCGCACCCCTCCCCAGCAGCCGTCCCTATCATTTGTAACAGCAGGTTCCAGGAGACACCAGGACACCAAAGGGGGTCCCAAGGTGTTGGTTGGCGCCTCCCGGAAGGTCAGTCGGCATTACGCCGAGTTGGCAACCCCGTAAACTACGCCCACGTTCGTCGCTACCGTTCGGTCTTCCAACGACTGGAAGTCCGCACGGAAGGTAGCGATCATCTGGTGTTGGTCGTAGGCGTCGTCCCGCTTCAGCTTCAGCATGAGCGGCCTCCGGGTTCCCACAACCCACGATTTGTGGTTCACCAAGATGATCGTGGAGTTGCTGGTTGTGGTCCCATCGTACACCCCAGTCGCGTCCAGATCCGAACGGACCTCAGAAGAGACAATAACCGGGATGTTGAACAACTTCGCGACTTCTCCGTTGAGAATCGGAGCCCCCGCACCGAACTTGTCCAGGGTCAACACCTCAGCCAGACCCCGCATACGGGCATAGCTCTTGGGAGACATGAGCCACGCCAACTTGCGGAAATCTGCGGCATACTTGTCCATGAGCCCCATCAGGTTCAACAGGTCCGTGGTCGTGAAGGTGGTCCCATCTACCGAGGTAGCAAGTGCCAGCGCGGCCTTGCGAAGCCCGATGTACGCTCTACCACGGTGATTGGTCGTATCGATGTCGCTGTCTTGATGCGGGTTGGTCGTGTCTCCATTGATGATCGAGTAGTCATGGTCATGCGCCTTGGCTTCTGCCAGTTCATCCCGCAAGAAAGGAATGAACGGGATAATCGAATCCTCGTCCATTTCTTCCGAGAAAGGAATCGCCAGCACGAACTTGGTTGCCGAGAGCGTGCGATTAGCCGTGGTCGCATTCCCCTGAGTCAATGTGGTCGGCGAGTTGGTCGTAGCTTCGGCCATCGTCACGAAGTTGGGGAGATTCCCTTTGACTGGCATCACGTACGTAGCCGCTGGCATCTTGATCTCTCGGAACAACGAAACGATCTTGGCTTCCAGTCGCACCTGGTCTTCCAGGGTAGGACTGGTCACAGTTGGAACCCACTCGTCGCCGACTCCGGCACCAGTGGAATACATGGCCTTTTCCAACTCTTCGATCTTGTTCGCTCGCTTGGCAAACTCGTACGATTGCTTCGATGCCTGTTTAGCCTCTTCGTACAGCTTCCGGTGTTTACGCTTGATGGCCCCGTGAGACTTCAGGAAAAACGCCTCTTGACTAACACTCATCCCTACCAGCTTGCCGTTGTTCTCGATGGGGTTCACCATCCCCAAGGCCGTAGCCACGAACAAGAACTGATCGCATGACTTTTGGAAGTCTACGTACTCTTCCGTGGTGTGTCGGCCTTGGTAAATATCGGCGAACTTCTCGACGACTTCCATCTCGGGAAGATCCATCGACCGTTGGCTGAAAGCTCGGGCGTCGTTGAGTTGTTGGTCAATAAGAACACGAGCCCTACCCGCGGCCCCCGCCCGCACGGCCTTGGTGAGTTCGGCGTTTCGGTCGTTCAGACCTTGAGCTTCTTTGGTTGTGAGCGACATGACTACTCCTTACACACCCGCCGTGGCGGGAGCTTTCTCGCCGATGATCATCTGGCGGATGGCATCGATGTCGGGGTGACGTTCGTATTCGCGACAGAGTTCTCCCAAAGCGCCGAGCTGTTCGGACTTCTCCGAGACCTGCCCCGTAAGGGTTTCAATCTCTTTGCCCGCATCAGTCGCTTGCTTCTGGATGTTCTCCACACTCGTCTTGATGTTCCCCAAGAACTTCGCCAAGAACGACATCTGCAATCGCATCATGTACGACTTGGCGGCATCAGGTCCTTCCGACGCTTGGAATGGGAACTCCGGCACCTGCACCGGAATCTCTGCCTTCACCAGACGACCAAGATCGACCGTGGCCGTCTGGACAAGATCCAGGAGTTTCTTCAACTCTTCCATGACCAGTCCTTTCTTAACGGCCTCGGTATCCGGGCGTAGGCCGACGCTTTCTTTTCTCTTCGCCACAAAGGCGAGTCTGGTTGCCGGATTCTCAACCAGAGATATCTTGTTGATCGTAACCCCTGTAAGCTGCACAGCCGATTGGCCCTTGCAGATCCCAGGTTGTTTCTTGCACCGTCCTTGAATGGACAGCCCCTTGTATACTCCCGCGGCAATTTCCGACTTCGTGTCTTCGTCGCTGACCCGCAAAACTACACACCAATCACCTTTGTCCGCGGATATCTCCGCATCTGCGCTGCGGGCCATATAGGACTCCGCCACAGCAGTCCCAGGCGCTTCGCGGTCGGTGTGCTCGATGTTGATCTCGCGGAAGTGAATGTTGAATTCGTGTGCCGCCTTCTCAAGATCCGCAAACGAAGCATACTCCCCATGAGCATCGATCCGGTCGGAGGGATAAGCCACCGAACGGATAATCATGTCCTTTCCAGGAACCGATAGAACCTTCTTGAACTCGACAAAAAAGGTCTTGGTGTCTGATTTGACTGCCATGTCTAGTTCTGAGGCGGGGTCCTTGGATTGGGCGTTGGTCTTTGGGTCTGGGTCCTCAGAACAGAACACGCTCTCTTTGACCGGATCGAGAACATAAAATGTGTCGGCGGCAAACGTATGGTCTTCATGGATGTCCAAAATGAATCCACCCGCGGCTTTACGCGCAGCCGGAACATCCCACGCCAAACTCCTAGCTACATGCTCGCGCTGGGTTTCGTCCATACGGCTGTCAAAAGCAATAGTCCGATGCTTATCGTGGCGAGCGCCCAACGCCCTACCCAAGAGAACAACAACACCGTCCGTAGACTCCTTAGCAGAAGCTACCAAAGCATTGTCAGACGGTTTCGGACCTCGACGCATTTTAGACAACTCCGATTCCACATCGCCTTGTAGGGTCTCAGTAGTTGACACTTCGTCTACTACCGATTCCCCCTGTGCAAAAGACATTGTGGTAGATAAATCCGTGGAAGTCAAAGATTTCTCCAGAGATCCATCTTCTGGAATAATGAGTTCCACGGATACGAGTGATCCGTCTTCGACTTCTCCGTCCATGAAACAGGTCTCGACGGTGGATTTTCCCCAGGGAGTTTCGACTTCTAGGGCTCCATCGGCAAGATGAGTTAGAGTTTTGAATACTGCCTCAATCAGAATGTGCTTCTTGAACTCTGGAGGAGTCTTATCGAACTCCTTGTAGTGTTTTACCAAGTGGTTATAGACTGTCTGTTTGTCGGCACTGGGGATATCTGTGCCCCCGCGGGCGCCTAGAAGGGCGCCCATAGCAGCTTTCACACCTGACCACTTTGTAAATAGTTCCCCACCAATTATCTCGTGGTGAGGAAGTTTGTACGACGACTTGATATTGGGGGATTCTGCGTTTGCCCAGGCATGGGCTTGTTTGTACAGGCCCCAACCCCCGACCTTGATGATAGCGTTTTGAACTTTGCTATCCCATGTCCATGCGCCCTTGGGTGTTAGTGGGTAGCTCTTGAACGGTACTACGGATTTATTCATCTTGAGGCCCACTGAAAAGACGGTATAGGCGGCATGGTGCCGTTCTGTGGCTTATTGAAATACTGGAACGGTAGTCTATTAGGCAAGGGAATTCTTGGACAGTCCTCTGTTTTGATAGTCCCGGTAGGATCGTCAGCAACACTTGCAGGGGTAGGATCTACTCCTGTGTCGGGATTGTCTGTGAAACGGTCCTCGGTGTTCAGAGTATCTCCTAGCTCGGGACTAGGGTTAGCTACTTTACTAGCCGTAATCGGAAATAGCTCTGCACCAACAGTTCCCCCCATTACGGGAAATCCAAGGGCTGTTCGTGCTTCGTCTCTGGTGATAAGACCGTCTCGCCAAATACCGCGATGTTCCATCTTGCGGTCGTGGAGAGTCTGCGCACTTATCAACACCCCCTCGAAGTTGGGCTTGAGCCGCATGCCGATGGGGTTGAAGATGAATCTGTTCAGCTTCTGTAAGATGTTTTCTACAGTGGGCTGAAGGGTGTTCACCAGGAACAAGTGACGCTGCTCTTGTAGATTGGAGTTCGTCAAATCTGCCGTGATACCCACTACTCCGGGCGGAACACCAAAGGCTAACAGGGTGCGGGTCATTGCGTCGTGCATCAAGTTACCGAAATCCATGTCCCTATGACTAGGAGTTACGGTTTTGATGTTTAGTCCCTTGGAGAGAATGGCCAGACCGTGAGCTTTGTCGCTACCACCAAATGCCGCTCGCATGTTTGCACGCAGTCGGCGACGCACGGTTGCAGGTAGCTTCTGTTCTGTCTGCAGAACTACCCCAGGTAAAGCGTGGTTACTGAAAAATCTGACGTTGTACTTTGCCGCGTGAAAATCCGCTAACAAACTCTGTTGCGCGGCTCGACTAGACGAATACCCTCGAATCGGATGTTCCGGGTTGAACTCTCGGACCATCACAATATCTGTAGGTTTGAATAGTTCCGGCCGCCCAGCACCGCGGTCGAATTCCCACCCTGCTACGATTTTGTCTTTGGATGCCTGTAGGGTTGTGAGGTCCGGCCTCATGGGATAAAACGATGTGGGCACGTCTCCAGTCCGTTGTACGTGGATAGGAACGTCCCCAAATATCTTGAGGTAACAGATCGTGGCCTCCATGAAGTCATCCCACATCTGAAACGGACTGGGATCAGAGACCAACTTATACAACGGATCTTCGGTATCAACCTCTACGTAGTTACCACTCTTGGTCATAACCTGCGGTGTGATCGGTATCGACCGAGCGTTGTTGACAATCGTTCGGATTGCTACGTAACTCCAGATAGTACGCATGACCACACCGGCCATGCCTTGGGTACGTGTGTCTACGTCTCCACCCAAGGTGAACGCCTCGGGCGGGAAGTCGTCCGATGTACTTTTGAAGAGACTTAAAACTCTCTGCCATAATCCCATGCCCCAAGTCTAGGGGCGAGGGACAAAGTATCCAAGGTAAAAACTACCGCCTGCGTTTTCGTCTATGATGAATTCTGCGCAATTCGTTGCCTACGCTACGGCATAGAAAGATCATCAGAACGACAAACACTACGCCCAAAGCCACGTCCCACATAGGGGTATCCTACCACCTACCCCGCACCTACCAAATCAGCCCCCCATTGCTCGGCCATCGCCTCTGCGAAACCTGAATATGTGCGGCTTCGCCGCTTCCAACGGTCAGGGCGCGGCGATTCCTGCCAACACGCCTGCTCACCAGTTCCAAGATCGTTCGTCGGTTTAAGCAACGGTAGGCCCTTCAACCATAGGCATGTCGTTTTCCTAAACGGATCGCCAAAGTGGAACGGCTGCACGATTTGATCGGGCTTCCGTATATGGCTGCTGATGATGCTAACCGGGTTCTCAACCGCGATTCTCGGGATATGAGCATCTAATAGTATTCGCACGAAGTCAAGGGCTTCGGCCTGTAAAGTTCGTTTCTCTTTGAACCAGCGAGCCCCAGACACGGCCAAATGGGTACATGGTGGATGGGCAATCATCAAGTCCCAAACGTGCGGTCCCTGCAATAGCATTCGCACGTCCATCTCGAAATGTTGCCCGCTCGGAATGTCGGACGGGAGTAGATCGCAGGACCAAGCGTCGTGACCACGCCGACGAAACGCCTCCCTGACGACGCCGGAAAACTCACAGGCAACTAGGACACGCACGTTACTACCTCATCACTTTCTTCTGGTAGTCAGTATGCCAAGCCGTCATCGTCTTCATCGAGGGTATCGACTTCATCCATGTCGTCCCCTTCGACGTAGTATTCATCGCCTTCTGGGTTCTCCCCTGGTTTTCTTGACGTTTTGGGGATAGGGCGAAGTTCCAAGAGGTCGTCATTAGTTAGGTCTTCGTCGTCTGACGGGGTTCTTTCCAGAGATAGGACTTCGATGTCTGGGACTTCTTTGAACCCTTCAAGTTTGAGAGCCCACAGCACCGCACCCGCGGCCGCGTCAGCTACGTCTTTCTTACCACCTGGTCTATGGTCGATCTTTCGCCCACCCTTTGACCAGTACAGGTCATCCAAACAAACAAGGAGGGGTTCGTAGGGATAAAAACTCAACAGACCCGTGTGTATCGCATGATGCAGAGTCTCATGTGCTTCCGTGGTTCTATCTACGGAGTACTGCATAGCTACAATTCCACGAGACTCCAAAGTTTGTCTGAGCGCAGCAGAACCCCAAAGGTCCATAGTGACCTGTCTGATGTCAAACCCCCGGTCCAAAAGAGCCAGTACTAAATTCTCCATCGACTTCAGGCGTACTGGGTTTCCAGGAGTGGGTTGGATCTCCAATGCGAAGTCTAGGTACACCCGCTGGGACTGATGACACCAATGAGCCAAGGCACATGCCGTAGGGTCTTTTACCTCCGACAAGTCAAAGTGCATCGTGTAACTAGCCATAGGTCTCGGACGAAACCAATTCTCAAAGGACAAATCCTCCCTGATAGGGTGTCCTTTGCGAGACTTGTCCACCAACATTCGTACCCGCTCGATGTCTGTGTAGAACTTGATCCTGGACTTCGTAGGTGGGTAACTGGCTAGGTTGATTAACGCCTCTACCGGATTACGTCGATACGCAGTTAGAAACAGATCCCAAGTGAACCTGGGGTTGAATTCCCACAAGGGTCCGGTTACAGCTAATCGACCTTCGTGGATAGCGTACCTGGACGAAAACCACTCCGGTTTCAGAGACGTAGCAGGAGTTTCTGGATCTACGTCAACCGTTTCGATGGACGTATTCCATGCCAGGCGCAGGCTGCACCATATATCGTTCACGCACCCGATCAATGACCTTCAACAGCCCATCCTCGAAAGTTTCCGTGTGGGGACCTGGCCGACCGCGTTTATCTCCGTAAGCAGCACCAGCACGAACAGCGTCTTCTATAATCTTGGCGAGATCATGAAGCATGTTACCCCTCCAAAGGATCGAATCTGATGAATATCCCATGTAGACACTTTACGTCATCGATGGGAATTGAGTCGGGGGACTCTATGACTGCCCGGCAACCTTTGGGACATTCAAATATCATCGGGAAAACAGTTTCACCACAGTGCTTGGCAATGTCCCGTAGTACTCCTATGAAAAACGATCTCCTGCCCACAATACTATCGTATAGCTCTGACGGGACAGGTATGACGAAGGATGGTAGATCCTGACCTACTTGAGCGGATTTCAAACACAACATGTTAAGGTATTTTGCATCTCTGCTTACGGAGTTCTTTTACCGTTAACCCATAATCCTTTGCAATGTTTTCATCTGACTACTTAGCGGGCTATCACAAAATATGCACCTGTTTTAATTATTGGTCCTAGGATGCTTATTTGCAAATGCGTACCCGTTCTCCCAAGCACGACAGGACGCTCTAGCAAATGTAGTATTTCCTCCGCTGGTCTCGCGTTCGCGCCGGTATGGGTTAGCTGCGTTAGTTAGGTATGCTAGGGCACCTTTATACCACGAGCCCGCAAGAGCGCGATTGGTCGTAGCGCGTACCGCTTGATCCCAAAGATAAACATTTCGACTCAATCAAATGTCCTTACTACACCAATCGGATTTGAAGAGGTAGCACCCAGAATGTCTTCAATGACTTCCCTCGATATGAGTTTAGTCCCAACTGGTATTCGAGATAATCCAATCTGTTCGTACAGGTCAGTGGACTTGTTGAGTCCGTATCCAAGCACAGACATAACTTGATCCAACGAATACTTGCCGTCGCTCATAGACTACCTTCTTTCTGGTCCAGTAATGTTCCGTTTAGCAAGGACCGGATAAGATCCCGTTCTTTCACGTCGGCCCACTTCTTTTTGTAGTTCCATCGATCTTGGACTGCCCACTCAGAGCCTAATAGTTCGGGATTATCCCTTACCGCTGCGTGCTCCTCATGGATCACCAGGGGATAGTGTACCCGATAACACGGGCGATGTAGATCGCGCATAACTCTACGGGCGAAGTCGGAGTCCCCGCAGTAGTGATGGAAGTTTTCGCTATCAAATGCTCCTTTACCCCCCAAATCTAGTTGTGAGAAGAATTTGTACGGAAACGCAAAGGTATAGCCCGCCAGTTCGGTTGCGAGTTCTATTACACCACGGACTTCAGGCGGGTTAGTTGTGCTCTTCCACGACAACACGCAATCTCCAAGAGTAGAGATGAGAGTTCTGAGAACATAGAAGAACTTGGGTGGTAACACGACATCATCGTCTACCAAAAGTATCCAGGCTTCATCGATGAAGTCCCTGAAGAACGAAATCTTATGAGAGAACCCTACTAGGACTCGATTGTAGGCTTCAACTACTCCGCGGTTATCCCCACCGTCTATACAGCGTAGTTTGTATGATATCTCTAATGAGTCCAAGCAGGGTGGGTTTGCTCCATCTGAATACACCACGATATGGTCAGGCCCCCCGTCCAGATACTTCTCAGCCAAATTGGGGTTGGGTAGAGACCTTAGCATTCGAGACACCCGGTCTTGACCGTTGTAGGTCACGCACACTAGACAAATGTTCATCAACTTCTCTTAAGGTACTGTTGATAAGCCGTATGGGTTGGAACATCATTCAATGAAGACCAATACATGCAGAGCCCTACTTGTTTGAAAGCCTCGACCCAATCATCTTGTCGTCGAATACCCAGGCCGACAAACATGTTCGCATAAGTATTTCCACTTACCCGATCACCAGTACCTGGGCGAATGAAACTCACCCGACCTCGGATGAAGCATACATGGCGAGCCTTCGAGATGAACTCCTGCCACCACCCTTGTTCCCACCTAGCCGCGGATAACAAAAGAATGATCTCAGTACCACTGGATGATTGTTCCACCGCTTTCTCAACCCACGCTCTCATGGATTTCCCGTACGGTGGGTTACAAAAACAACTGCCGGGCCAGATGCAGTTCAGGGCGTTAACATCAGGAGTCCAGAACTCTGCTGCATTGACGGGGTTGTCCTTCGTCGTACACACATCGAAAGGTATTTGTCCCCCGAAGTACGTAGCCACAGGGTAGAGAAGCTCGGGTGGGGTTTGCCAACCCAGATCCATCTTGTCTCTGCTCTTTACGTTACCGATGAATCCCGTAGGAGCTTTGCGCTCTGAATTATCCATCGACATAGGCTTCTAGTGTAAGCCTACGGATTTACCGTAAGTGAGAATATCAAGAACGTTGGGTACTCCTTCCGGGCAATTGCCCGCTGGATCTCTTGGATGCCGTTGTCGTCCAAACAAATAGCACCATTGAAAACTGTTCCTGAATGAAAATCTCCAAGGCTGAGTTCAATGCCTTCCTCTGTGGAGTAAATACTCTTCCCGTCGCGTACCCAATCATGAAACGCTAGTTTTATAGGGATTGTCTGCACGAATTCACACCAATCGGTTAGAAGCCGGGATGTCCACTCCGTAACGATCTATGATTTTTTCCATCCGCCTAGCATAGATGGGAATCATCCGGTCTTTCCAGTCTCGATCTGGGCTAGACTCCGAAGCCTCGTCGTAGCGGTTTCCTCTGTCCCTATCACGAACAGGAACCCACCCATGCTCCAAAGGTCGGACCGCTTTATGATGAAACTCAGTCACAAATCCATCCTACCACGCGATCTAATAGATGTCAATGAAACAATAGCTGGGGGGGAGAGGCCGAGAAGATTCGGTCTACCTCTTTCCGCAAATGGCTCTGCTTAGATACCGAACTCGATATGAGCCCAAGTTTGTAATCGCTAGGAAACCTGGTGAATCCGCTGGTCCTGAAAGTAGTCTCCAACTTCTGTGCTTGGGGGGATTCCTCCGATAGTCCATGTTTGTTGGACTCGTCAATGATGGCCATGAACACATCATGTCCGTCCATGCCCTCACTCTTGGCGTGACCACAGAGAATCTGAATCTGTCCATCTGGGAATACGGGAGAGTGCCTGATTGTGATGGCCGTAGTGTGAATCTTGTACGCTGGATACTTGGGATCATCAGGACTAAAAGGGAATTCCGCTCGTTCGGCACACATACGGTGAGCCGCGATGAAAAATGGATTCTGTCGGACCCAAGACTTCACTTGCGCGAAGATGGTTTGGATTGCTTGTGTTTCGCTGGTGCTACAGGTAAGGCATGTAATGGGTTTGATTTTTCCAATGTCGAAGTATTCATGGGGGTCTTTGAGGGCTGCTAATCTGGCAGCGGCGTAGACTACACCTGCCGCAGCCCCACTCGATTTCCCGCTGCCTTTGGCTAGTTCCAAATAGAACTCTCTCACCCTGGGATCGTCGATGAGTTCAAGCAACCTAGCTACTGCCGGCCATAGTTTGGAGTTGGCATAGTTGGGTGAGGTAATGAACTCTTTGATCGGAGGTAGGTAGATCGCTCGACTACTGGTTTCCATCATCCGACGCCTGACGTGAGGGTCGGACTCTTTCAGAAGAGCCTGAGCTATAGCTTGAATCTGGGATGACACTATTTCGACACGACATCTCTAGGCAGCGAGGCCATAAGCGCCTGACACAACCTGCTGATCTGATCCTGTACAGCCCGGAGTCTATTCAGGCGTGCCTGTTGAGGGATGTCCACTGTAGTAGTTTTCAAACTGTGAATAATGTCTTCAATCTGAATAGCAAAAAGTTGGTGGTCGCTCGTCACTTTACCTCCGGTGTTGGTGGGTCTACTGTTCCTTTAGGGGCTTCGCCACGCGCCAGGGCCTCAAGAGCACTGGTGTCCCCTGACTGAACAGCTTGAATGAGGACTTGCTGCATGTCCACGTCGATCTTATTCAGGTGCAGGTGCGCGTGAGTTTGTGCGGGTTGAGGTTTGAGAGTTTGAACTACTCCAAGTTGAATCGCGATGTCGATCCAAGTCTTGGCATGCTCTGCCAAATCTCGCATGGCTTGAAGGCGTAAAGCAGGATTCAACCCACCACGATAAGCAGCCTTCACGGTTTTACGGACCCGCTTGATAGGTCGAGTTCCATCCCCCGATTCCTCATAAGACTCTTCAGTATCCGTAACCTCAGTGTCGAACTCCGGGTCCACGGCTTCGAGTCTATCGGTAGTGTCCAAGAGTTTCTTCAATCTCTGTACACTTGGGGAGGTATGTGCGGTGTAGGCTGCAAAGGCTGTATGAGGATCAACCGCCGGCATCTCCGCACGGTCACGAAGAATACCAAGTAGCTTTTTGACGTGTTTACGATTGAACCTTAGCTTGCGCCCTGCATCTTGAGGAGTGTTTCCTCTGGAAATAAGTAACGCAAGCTGGTCAGCTTGCACTTCGTGAAGACGTTCTAAATCCATTTTTGAGACTACCGACTTTGTAAACGCAGGTTATTTATGTCTGTGCTCATACCTCGAACAATCATCTGTACGTGAGGGGAGAGACATCGCCACGACTGCTCCATGAGATCACGGATGGCGTCCGCCTCTGCCGAGTCCCCTTGACCACACCGGATCTTCTCATGTAGTTGACCAAGAAGACAGATATGTTCAACGAATGCCGAGTTGTCAGATGTTTGCATTGTGACGGTTTACCTACTCACGACCTCGTATTTGTACGGCATGTGGGCCGACACCGGCGGCGATGACGGTCATAACGCTTTTCATCCTCGCAACGCCCGCAGCATCGCTTGCTCTTCATCATGGAACCCGGACCAATCTATCGCGTCGCGGTTCTTCCAGATGATAGACTCCAGCCGGTCTATGCGGGTGCGCAGTTCCTCATCCCTACCCACACATGACCCATCTACGGAAAAAAGCTCGTAATCTACTAGGCAATCCACCCCGGATGGGATATCGCTATAATCTACGCCATCCGATCCTATCCCATCATCGTCTACCGTCACACCAACAGGGACTTCCTTGTGCATTGTTTCGATCACTCGACCAACGATCCTGCCATAGTAGATGTTCTCCGTAACATCGTCGGACCACCCATCGTCTGGATATGCTGGCCTGCATCCATCGAGCGCATCTTTCGCTGCCTTCTTGGCCTCGGCCTCGGTAGTGTGTATGTCGAACGCGCCCTGATAACCATTAAAACTAAACCAGGTTTTCATATAAGCTCCAACCGCCACAGCACACAGCGGACGTACATCAGGATATTCTTGTGATCGCTGTACCAACGGGGCAGAACAACACCTACCGCGTATTTCTGTCCCTGGAAATATGATGGTCATCCCCAATGTCTTTGCAAGTCCGTACTCTACCTGCGCACCCTTAGAGTGAGACCAATCACTCAGCAGATAGATCGCGTCGCACTCCAACAACAACTTGATCGCGGATCTCATTGCTGTTGCCCAGTCCAAACCTTGGGGGACATGCCGCCGAGGGTTAAATACCGCGTAACCTTTTTCCCGCAGCACCCTTTCTGCTACCTCGAAGGCTTCTTTATTTCCATCTGGGATGCCAGTGATCGGCCCAGAGATATAGACCTTGGTACTAACTTTCCAAACAACGTTCATCTACCACTCGCCATCCTACACACCTGCATATGCTTCTCGCACAACCTGATGGTCATATGGTTTGGGGTTTCAATCAACACGCAATCCAAACATGAAGATCGTCTGTGCAATAGACGTTGTACACCACTCTCTCCGTAGCCATTGGTTCGGTTGCCCCTGCGTTTCTTTTTGTCTTTCGTACGTCCCCAAGCAGAGTACTTGAAGTCTACGGCGGTATCTAGGTCGCCAGGGGCTACATCACTTTCATCCATCACGACAACCTTTGTAGTTCTCGGGCCAAGTACCACGCTGCTTTTTGTAGGTCTTCAATAGATCCTATTTTATCGGTACATCGACCACAAAGGTCCGATAAAAACAGATAACGAATGCTGTTCGATAGGAGACTAGAAGGCATTGCGTCCACTACGGCCTGTATTTTGGATTCCAACTCTCGTTTCTCTTTATTCGTCCTACAGTCGCACGGGATACCCCCCACGTCGTAGCTAACTGAACCTCGGACTTTCCCGACACTCGTATGGTGTCTACTGAGGCCCATGCCAACTTCGCCGCTGGATTTCGTATCCCGTTGTAGTCCGTTTTGTGTTGGATCATTCTTTGGTGATTCGCTTTCCTTGATTCGTACTTTAGATTTGAAATCCGATTGTCCTGTCGAATCCCGTTCAGATGAGACGACTCCTGATTCTCTAGGCATGGACCCACCCAAGTCTCTAACACCATCCTGTGAACGTATCGGCACTTCACCTTGTTGGTTTTGCAAGTATGTTGTAGGTCTCTTATGGGGGGGAATGTCAGGGTCATGTATCCGTTCTTTAACATCACCTGCTTCCGAACACGCAGTGTTTCTGCGTTCATCACCTTCCCCATATTTGACACCCAATATCTCCGATCCAAGGGATAGATCCTCCAACGTTCCATTTTTTAATCTCCGAGTAATCTCCCTTTTAATATACCAGAGAGATTTCTGTAAATCAAGTACTGGATCGGAGTGTTTATACGGACTTCTATACAAATATTTCACAGCATTCCCCAGATTGAAACTCATGTGCTCGACCACATCGATGCACTCCACACCAGAAGGATGGGCGTTGTAGTGCTTGGGATGATCCACCACATTGCACGGGGCTACATATCCTAGTTGTTTTTTATCTACATGACTCATAGTTGTTATCCCTACTCATACCCCTTCGGCCACACGGTTCCAGTCGGGCCGGTGGGTTGAGATCCACGCCAAAACGTCCACCGTCACAGGCTCTCCCTGGGGGACGTAGGACCCGACATAATAGGTCTCTAGGACAGCCCGAACGAAGTCCAACGCCAATGACCGCCAGATGACGGATGCCTCAGTGGCCTCGTCGGGATCGCCAAAATCCTCGTCGATCCTGCCCAGCAGGTAGTCTACCGTGTCGTCTGCGATCCACTTGACGTGCTCCTCCTCAATTTCCTTTGGCACATACGCCTGCACCTGCACTGTCTCCGGGAATGTGTTCACCCCGTCGAGATACGCCTCGATGGCTGCGTCTGCGTCGCGATGGACCAGCCGATCCGCGTCCAGAGGCGGGCACGCGAACATCTTATTGCATCTCATCAGCCGCCTCAACACGCGCCGGACATGCGCTAGGATTTTCTCGCACTCGGCGGCGTCCCCGGCGGCGTCCCCGGCGGCGCCCCTGGCGGCGGCCCCGGCGGCGTCCCTGGCGGCGTCCCAGGAGGCGTCCCAGGCGGCGACAAGTTCCTCCACCGTAGCTTGCCCGTGCGCATGCCGCCTCGCTACCCGAACGGCATCCCAACTCCGCGGGTCAGGCTCGCGCCCAGCAGATCGCTCACGATCAAGCGCCCGCTTCGCACACCAACACGCGATCAGTCGCAGCTCGCGCGTGGGGATGATCTCCTCACGCAACACTACCCAAAGACGATCCTGTGGTTCAACGTTCTCCAACGAGAGGACCTCCAATGGCGTCATGCTCTTACGACCGCCGAAAGCGTCCACCACCCGCTTGCGTTTCCAGTCTGGACACGGCGACCACGACATCACCCGATCCACCGTGATGCTGCGAAGTTGCTTCATACCCCGACCTTAAGTAAATCCACCCCCTTGGGACAAATGATGTTCTCAATAGATTGCATTCATTACCCCTAGTCCGGCATCTTTCTTCTGGGATGTTTCGCCATCTCATCCGCGATGGATCGTATACGCAGACCAATGTTTTGGCCCTTAAAACACCCAACAGTAGTTTCCCGGAGCATGGCGTAGAAAGCTACCGTAGCAGGGGCTAGGATGTCCTGCGCACGCAGTACAAACACCAGTTCATCGTCAGGGATGTCCCCGTGCTCAAACGTAACCTTGCCGTATTTTTCTTCTCTTGCCATTACGACACCTACCCAACCTGCACAACGGTGATGCGCCGAAAATACCTCATGCCTCGATCATCATCTTCTCATGCAAGAACGCATCCACCAGTGCCCACGCAGCCACCAGCTACTCGGCATAGCAGCCGATACACAACCTTACTTTCGCTGTCGTTCATGCTGATGGTCTCTCTGACTACCTAAGATCCATCATCGTCGCAGTTCTCATTCATGCTTCGACCTCCTTCCCGACGGGGTAGCGGGACGAAAACACCGCGGTCAATTTCATACCTCAATCCCCACTTCCCCATCTCTTAGAGGTACGTATTGGATAGGCTTCATCAGCCATCCATATGCAAACCAACGCTCCGTGCAGCGTGCGCACAAGGACACGCAAGCAAATGATGTCGCTCTTACAAGTCTCGTGTCTGGCCACACGGCGCCACACAACCGTCCATCCTCACCTTCCCCTTCACATTGACTGTTCATGCCCAGATTTCATTCTGATTTGTAGTCTTGTACAGTCGGAAACCTACAACGATTACATAAGTGAATAACGCGATCGCCATTTGTGTGTTCCTCCGCGAGTCTATCTCTGTCCGAAAGCTGCTTTGTCGTTGGCTCCGATACATACTCAAAGTATTCTCCGTTACCCAGGTCCACGCGGGTAATCTCTTGTCTCGGATCTCCACAACAATAACACAACAGATCGTAAAAGCGTCTACCAGTCGCTACTCTGTCCTCCCCACGACGAAAACGACTCATACCTTTATCTTCTTTCCCTTCTTCTTCGGATTACAGACCACGCCCTTACCCTACACCCAATTACCTTGAGCATCTTGCACTATGTATGCTACGACCCGCATCCATCGGCGAAGAAATTCCAAAACTTTTTATTCGCCGCGGATAGATTTTCCTGCATCTCCTTAAGACCCCACTCCTTTGATTGTTCATCCTGCGCTTTAGTCATTGCCTCGTGCGCAAACCTTGTACGTGTCGCCTTGGCGTACTCAGTTGTGTATTCAGCAGTATTTATGGCGGCCCACGCACTCAATATCTTCTTTCTGACGGTCTTCGGTAGTTTGCCGAGATCAATATGGAAACTATACTGCCCATTGCCTTCTCCATCCCCGCCCCCAGAATCACTGGCGAACCACTTTATAGTGCTCCAGGGATATCTACAGGATGCTTTACGATAATTGAACCCCTTGACTGTCCTGCATATCATCACGCCTCTGGCATAGTTACCGTCGATGCTAACACTTGAAATCGTCACTCCTACTTTAACAAGCGCGGCAACGATATAAGCACTCGAAGTAGAATTGGGTTTCGACTTTGGTTTTAATTTGGGTTTCATTCTGTGGTCCATTCCCCGTCGTCGGATCGCTTGAAGTCCCCAAAGGCGTGAGGGGCTTCTTGCTGCATGATCTGGGCTACTTCATCGAATACCAATCGGATCTCCTCCTCCGCAGCCAAAGAAGTTCGCATGGCAATCACATGACGCAGCGTGCGGATATTGGCAGACCAACCTATGTTCGTAGCCAATCCAATAGGCGCAATCCTCCGCATCGCGCTGGTAACTTCTTTCTTTTTGGCAAACGGTTTACCAGGATCGTCTAATCCGAAGTGCTCCGCCATCTGCTTTTGCAGTTTCTCCAAGTGCTCGAATGTATCCTTGAACAGATCAACCATCTCAGGGTCATCTCGTATGCAGTCCGGCAACCACTGTCCAAGGTCTTCCAATCGCACGTAGCGTAAAGACTCCTGAGATATAGCACAGCCCACACGATGGCGCACAAGCTCATGCGTAAAGACTCTGGACACATCACAGAACATGAACGAATAGCAAGCGTGTTCCAACACGGACTCATGTTTGACCTTAAGGATGTTGGCCAGGTAGTCCGCAATGCCTTCACGGACCTTGGTGACATTCGGGTTGAGACCAGCACCGAAACTGCGGTAACAACCCCTGGCCATGATCTCAATCAGGCGTTCTCCCTCTGCTGCATCAGTCTTCCATGCTGAAGCCCCAATGTGGCTCAGATATGCAGCTAGCCCGTCTTCGATTACTGCGGGCTTGGCGATCAAATAGACCTTCGGTGTTACGTTATGCATCGTAGTAGGTTATTCCTTATTCTTTTGGGCTAAGTATGGCGACGTGCCAGTAGTCCCTCTACACTTGTAGATGCCTATAGCTAGATGCTACCATGCCATCTATTAGATGTCAACCATATTTGGGGGTGACTTAGCCTTCTAGTATGTCTGGCATAACTTCGTCGGCACGACTATGTAGCTTTGCGCGAAAACACTTTGCTACTATGAGAAGCGCGTTCATTTTGTCAGTGCCATCCCCCGTGGCGTCGTATTTCTCGTAGAGTGCCCGCGCCTTTTCTATCGCGTTGGTAACATCCCAAAGCGCAGCCTCCTGTAAGGAAACCATGCTTCGCTTCTGCGGATCATGTTTGAGTAGCTTCTTCGCTCGTTCATATGCCAATTTTCCTTGCTTAGACACTTCGTAACCCCTCCTTACATCTTGAGCATGCCGGGCAAACAATCCTCATTGCGATCTAATAGATGTCAACTGTGATATCGCTGTCCTTTTGGGCAAGTCTGTGTTTGGTGGTCTCGCAGTAGTCTTTGTCGATGTCGAAACCTATACAGGGTACGCCTAGTTTTTGACACGCCAAGGCTGTAGACCCAATCCCCATGAAGGGGTCCAGAACCAGTTTCGTGCGTTCGACTCCGTGAAGACGGATACACATCTCCGGTAGCCTCGCGGGAAAACTCGCCGGGTGAGGTCGGTCGGTCTTCCGTTCTTTGATGGTCGGGTAGGGAATGAACCAGTTGTTACCCCTACACCGCACGTCCCCATGTTTGCCCCTGGTCCCGCGCTTCAAGTTGGACTTGTCCGTATACGGCACTCCAACAGCCAGTCGATCCAAAGGGACATTACCTGTCTTGGTAAGGTGAAAGATGTACTCGTGACAGTCATTCAAGTATCTTGGACTGTTGATGGGCTTGAAGTGTCCCGTAGACAAAGGCGGCTTACGCGCATACTCGGAGTCTGGATCGTCTTCTATTGTGATGGACTTGATCCAATGAATGACGTTCTGCAACTTAAACCTTTTTCCAGCCGTCACAATATCCAATACTCTAAACGGAAATCCTGGATCTTGGGGTCGGGACCCAAGATTCAAAAACACTGAGCCTTCTTGCTCCAACACACGCAGAGTATTTCTCGTCCACCTATCCATAAAGACCCCATACGAAACAGCAGGAAGCGCGTCCTTGTACACCCCATAAGAAATTCCAATGTTGTATGGAGGCGATGTAACTACTACCGACACAGACTCCGTTGGAATCTTGGACATACCAATCAGGCAGTCCTCATTGCGAATGCTAATATGACCACCTGCGGGATTACTCATCCTGATGTGTCTTCATCTGCGTCCTGATTTCGTCTTTTGCGCAGTACAGCTTTGTCCAAGCGGTTATCCAGTAATGGGGGTCGAAAGTGTCTCGGAATACGGGCATGCCATTTCCCCACCGACAAAGAAATTTAGCCACCTCAGAGTCATCAACCCCCAAGTCCAGCAAATGTTTGCTAGTTAACAGGGGGCCAATCGGTTGGTACTCTTCAAACACCACTAGTTCTACGTCGGTGTTTTCCCCAATACGAGACAACACATCCTTCACGTCCCTCCAAACTAGACCTCCTAAGCCAGATCCGATTCTCGGTAGTCCGATCCGGTCCACACCAGAATCCAAAGCCTGTTTTGTCATCAGAGTTACTGACTGTTCTATCGCCGACAACTCTGCATGTGGACCGGGTGTCAACTGAGTCCCAAGGTTGTAAACAGCTACCTCCGGGTGTCGTGGTAAGACCCTAGCTCCCCAACTAAAAACACTTCCTAACTTGAACTCCCTCTTATGGCATACCTCTTGGTATGCCTGATACATTCCCGGAAACCGAGCACGAAACTCTACCGCAACTCCTGCCCTCATGTATCCAGAACAGTTGCAACCATGAGCCCAAGCCCGTAAACCTGGGTAGAAAAACAAATCGCCTGTTACAAACTTGGTAGACATTATATGGCGTACCTATTGCTGAAGTTCAATGGTTACAGGGTGCTTGGAAACGTTACAAACCCTCGCACTTTACCAGCACAACGGAGTGTTCATGCACCCCGTCGGACCAACGTACAGTACGAATGTCAGCAGCATCCATTACTACCTGCCTTTCCGAACGGTTTGAATTACGATCCGTATTCTACGGATAGAAAGTCCGTAGTCCCTCGCCAAAGACGTGACAGACTCCCCACCTCGATAGCGATCCCTGATGACTTGAACTACTCGCCTGGAAGTCATCGTCACAGGACTCAAAGACACTCCACACGAAATCACAGCGTCGTAAACTTTGCGAGCATGCGGCATAAAGAGGTCCTACGATTTATTGGGTGGAGGCATCTGCGTAGATGGTCCTAACTATTTCTAGCTCCCATAGGGTGTTAGACACCTTAGCTGGCTTCGTGTAAACACAAGAGTCTACAAACTGGTTGTACTTGAACCACTTTCTCCTCGCAAGTACATCGCGTGGCTCAATGGGATCCCGGATCACAAGTATCGACAGTTGTATGGACTCTTTCATCAAACTACAGGTACACCCGTCATAAACCCCTAAAGGTAGACTACTCTCTTAGCTAGTCCTGCCAAGATGAAACCACACCATTCTCAATGTAGACGTAGTGGTCGTTATACACGTTGTAGTTGACACTACTGTTGCCGGCTGGCCAGTAGGTAGTGCCGTACACCCTGAAGACCAATTGTTTGTGTACGCCCCAAGGGCCTATCGACTTGTTTATGTCATGGGGTCTGCCCCAAGATAAGTAAAGCCACGACTCCGGCATCCCGAGTTGGATCTTTTCATTCAAAGCCAACTTGAACCAATGCTCTTCATCGGTGGACAGTCTATAGGCAACCCGAGTGTCAAACGTCAATATGGCGTCCTGCTCAGGAAAATAAACAAACGCCCGAAATATCCCGCTAGTATCCGTACAGAAATACAACAGAGATTCGCCTACCGTGTTCTTGATGGTTAGAGGCGGGTACCCAACTAAACCCAGAGGACCCCATCCCACCACCTCTGCGGGATCATTGCTGGCTACCCAACCAGCAGGAGAAAGCAACCGGCCCCGCACCCCCACGGGGTCCACATTCAGTCGATGCGTCACGCAGCCCTGAAGAAGAAATGCCCAGAAACCCATCGCTGGAGCTAATAGATTTATCATGGGACTATTGTACCAGAAGACCTAATAGATGCAAAGAAGAAAATCTAATAGATGTATCAGATGATAACGGCGGGATGTTTCTAGGTAGTTTCCTCTTCTGCTTTCTGTTTGAATTCTCCACAGGTTTGATTCGCTGGGGTTTCGGGAAAAAGATTCCCGGCATGTGTACTTTCAGGCAGACATCTTGCGGTTTCTCGTGAGCTTATTCCGCGGGTTGGGGGGTATCGTCGGCACACACCAAAGTGTATCCCTTCCCCTTGCACCCAGGTTTCCGCGATACCCATCCAATGATAACAGTATTTACATATCGTTTTATTTTGTTCACCCATTGGTTATTTCACTCTCTTTTCACGGTGTCAACAAATTTGGGACGCGCTACTCAAAAGACACGGTGTGCGTAGGATTTTTGAATTGGTATGCAACCATTGAGACGCACGTAGAAACACCGTCTTTCTCTTGAACCAAGTTTGTATTTCAGGTGACGCCTCCGCGACAAGTTTCTTCAAACAATCCAGACAGGTGTAGTCTGGACTCCCGGCTATGCCCACATGCGTTACCTTTGACCACGGTATTGTGATAGACAGATTGTGTACCTTCGTCCGAGACCAGTCCGTCAGGTCTGTTTGAATGAAAGGGTTGCCGTCGGGTAGGCATCTGTGAGAGTCACATCGGCCTTCGTTTCTATTATTCCAGCTTGATCCATGAGGCTGGACCCATACGAACTTACCTGTTTTGCGCCAGTGAACGAAACTTACCCAAGTTCCGCAGTCCACTTCATCGCACCGCCAGGGTTCCTGTATGGTGTCAACTGCGTTCTCCAGGTCTGAGTGGTAGTCCACGTTCCACAGCTCTGTACACCCAGACCTGTTGATCGCTGGTAACAGTTTCTCATGGGACATGACAACTTTTACTCGTCTCTCCGCGGTGTCCCGACGCACAACCTCCCCCATGATCCGGTCGAAGTGCGGCTTCATCCTGTCTACCAAAAAGTGAGTCCCAACAGCACAAGCAAAAACGTCCAGGTCAATGGAAAGGTACAGACTAGACATAGTTCTCATAGCCAATGGTTATGTTTCATTACAGTGCCTTGCACGCTTTTGGGCCACCGAACACATGCCCGCGGGTAGGCCATCCGGGTGTTACTTTCGTCTTTATGGGCTCATTCCCGCGAAAGGAGACTCTCATCGTGTGCCCCGATGCCAACGCCACTCGGGCGTCGTAACTCGGGGCTCCTTGTTCTTTGGCGTCGCGAACAACACCCATCGCCCAACGTATGGCTGCCTGTTGGGTAGGTGCACAAGTTTTGTCCATTTTATGACCCCATCATCAATGGTCTGTGCTTCAAGAAAGGTTTGTGGGCCGTTAGCCTATTTGGTGACACTCTTGGTCGTGTTCACATGTATCGCAGCAGCGAGGCGGGGTACCTACGTAGACCTCACACGGCGGAGGAATCTCGCGGTCCCATTCACCAGGATTACAAACACACCCAGGCGGAACTACCATCGCCTGAAATATGCAATGGTCACTCTCTAACAGGCCACAGTGAATACAGGTTCTACTCATTGAATGCTACCTAGAGTTACTTCTTACACGCTGAACCAAATTAGCTACATGCTTGGCACCAGCATTAGCTTCTGCAAGATCCCTGGAAAGACTCCTATCAAAAACTGCTTTGCTCACTACGGTCCCACATTTTGTGGAATGCCCGCTACCAACTACGTATTCGCCAGTTAGTAGTCTTGCGTATACTGTGGGTATATCCCAATTTGGGGTGGTGATTTCTTCGTAAAACTCTGTGGTGTCTCGTATGTCCTTTAAGTCGTCCCAGAACACTACTGTGTCCTGTGATCCATCAAGTCTTTTACCATTCTTTCCAAGACCCAAAACCGTTCGTTCTTTGTTCATTTTATGGCTCCACCTATCCTATGTTTTAGTCTTTCCAAAAGGCGTACCTCAAATCGTTAGGGATCAGTCCATGAACTGCGGCTAACAATCTGACAGCTTCATCCGCATCACTTACCTGACCGATAGTAGATCCTCTGGCAAAACCTCCACAATTCCACTCTGGATGCGACTTGCTTCGCAAACTCCACGTTCCAGGTCTCCCGTTACCGAACGACGCGCCGTCGTCTTCTGGCGGTTCTTTACCACATGCATCTAAAAACTTCCGCAACGCTCGTTCGCTTTGGGTTTCTCCCTTGACGGATGGTTTGATGGATGGTTTGATGGATGGTTTGATGGATGGTTTGATGGATGGTCTGCTTTCGGTAAGTAATCTACGATGCATAGTTTGGAGTAACCTGTACATTGTTTGGAGTAACCTGTCTATTGCTCGGTAGATGTTTACCCTAGCTTGGTCTTCATAATTATGGATGAAGTGACCAGTCAAGAAGATCCTAGGTCGAGTTAGCATAGCTAAAAGCAACCTGGACCTGTTAGTTACAAACTCAAATTCTGGAACCCAATTATATTCTTCTCTGATCTTTGAGTCGTAAACATTAAATTCATTGATGGGAGCTGCCAAGATAGACAAATCAATGTCCACCCCAAGTCGTATGTCAAAATCCACGGTATCATCCAAAGGTTTGTGATCTGTGGCCTCGATGATATTTTGTATTAGTTTTAGTTGACACAGAGTTAGATTAGATCCATCCAGGTCTTGCAATGCTAAGGCCGCACTTGCCACCTCGTTATCGGTTCTGTCAAAATCATAGACCGCATCGTGATACCACAGAGCAAGCTCTAGGCAATCTGGATGAATAGCCAAATAATTCACCTTGTCAAATGCACCTAAACAATACGTGATGTGATTGAAATCGTGATATCTCCTGTGGGGTTCAGAATAACGATTCTTTAGATCCTGATACTTACACCTTGCGTCCCCTCTACCACCTACCCTCGTCCAGAGATCAATGAACCTATTTAGTGGTATCACGGGGAATCTTCAGTGCTTCGAGGGTACTGCGAACAATATGAAATGGCGTAGGCCCATCTTCGCTATCTCCATACATCTTTAGGAGCATTTCTCGGGCCTCTTTCTCGTCATTGCAGTCTTCCCAAAATTCTCCTGGATACGGTATCCCTTCAGTCTTTTTGTAAATTGCCCACCTGAAAACCTTTCGCCCAAACGTATTCTTGACCATCTGGTTCTCTCCTATGACAACAAGGTCAACTGACCTCATAACACCCACGACATATCCAATTTCCGTGACCCCATTATATCAGAGGATCTAATAGATGGAAAGAGAAAAATCTAATAGATGGAAGATGGTAAGGTGGCGAACAGAGACAGGTCAGCCCCGTCTGAAGCTTACAGATGGGGCTACATACCAACCAGAAGGATCTAGTCTTTCATCTCGCCAAACGTCTTCACCGGGTCTGGTGTGGGCGTAGAACAACTTACCACCAATGTAAAACCTCGCTGGGTGATCCGCCGGTACTCCGCCGTGCGTGCGCCATAACCAAATGTGAAACCAAGGCAAAACAACCCAAGGAAACCTCAAAGTCCAGTCAGCCCTCTCAGTCCAAGGATTTGAATTAGACCACGAAAACGGTCTGCGTAAAGGACCCCAAACAAAACCAACTTGAAAGCCATATGTAGGACGTTGCGTAATCTGCCACGCAGCAGGACTACGAATCATGGAGAAACCATCAGGAGAACACTGCAAGAGAAGACAATTGGACATGAAGAAAGAATAATCTAATAGATGGGGGAAGGAAAGGGAAAACTAATGTCTAATAGATGAAGGAAGATGGAAGGGGAAAAATAGAATGGGATGGGGGAGGATGCAGAACATATAACAGCAACAAACATTCCACAAATTTTGCAATCCCCCTGGCATATAGTATGCCGATATATGGCATACAGTATGCTAGTAGCCTCGCCCTCGCCCTCGCCCACGGCCTCGCCCTCGCCCTCGCCCACGGCCTCGCCCACGGCCTCGCCCACGGCCTCGCCCACGGCCTTGGCTCCGGCTCCGGCTCCGGCTCCGGCTCCGCTCACGCTCACGCTCACGCTCACGCTCACGCTCACGCTCACGCTCATTGCTCTTGCTATTGTTATTCAGCATATCGTTTACTCTCCCATTACGTTATGCCGATTACATATCCCGTATTCCCCTGCTAAGTCCTTATATGTCAACCTATTACCTGCGCACACAATCCCGCAGTCTCCTCATGTAGTCCTACGCTCCCGCTTTCGATTTCGTGCGCGTAAGTCTTTATATATCAATACGTTGCTCGCAATATTTATTTTCCAGTATTTATCGGTTGCTATATCGTAGTTCATACTCTATAATAGGGGCATGTCAATCAGCACCAAACCCAGGGTACTAACGCATGTCTCGCCGGGCGGCCGGCGCATCATGTCATGCGTAGTAGGTAACACATGGCGTCATAGGCGGGTTTTGCCCACGCCCACCAACAAGGAACAAAAGGTAACAAATGGAAAGCATAAAGGTTAGTGCGTCGACCGTTACGTCTCTGGCGGAGTTTCTGGATGGAATCATCATCGCCGGATCACCACAGGAAAAGCGTTTGGCTATCTACGTTCGAGGCAGACTCGCCGGGGTCATCGAGTCGGCCCGCTCCGCTTGCAGTCTGAAACCTGAGCAAGTTGTAGTCTGAAAAATGAGCATGAAAATCAAAAACATAGGTGCTTACGTTCAAGCCCGCCAGGCGGGCCTATCGCCCGCGAAGTCCCGTACCCTTGCTTATGGTGAGGCCATGGTAGTGATCGACCGACCGATCCTAGAGACCAGGCGCACACACCTAGGCCCCGTCCCGCGCGGTAAACGGCGCACGATTATCGTCCGACCATAGGTCTACTCGGCCTACGCTCCGCTGGAGCATAGGCCAAGGCGACATAGCCTTGAACGGCCTTCGGTGCCGGCCATAAACGTCCCCCTGGCGGATAACCAGGAACGTAGGTACCTACTCTGCCCACGGGGGCAGACACAAATATCGACTAGCGGCTAAGCCGCCCGATTATCATGTTCCGCTAACCGTCTATGGACGGTCAAGGACATACTCGCCAGGCGCTATACGTTGATCGCCCTATCTTCGATACTATCAATACGATATGTAAGGTATGGGATCGAAGATCAATGAAAAAATGGATTACAGCCCATAATGCGCATGTCGATATGGATCACCTTACCATAACGAGGTAAGGGCCTGACAAACAGGATACGCGGATAAGTCGACCATGGGCAAGGCAGTCTCCTAGATTCCCGTAGTCCGGTCTAGCATGATAAGACGGGTAAGTTAGGTACGCGAATCCGATTGAAGTAGACTGGTGTTCTGTGCTTGCGCTGTTCGCGCTTGCTCTTGCGCTTGCGCTTGCGCTTGCGCTTGCGCTTGCGCTTGCGCTTGCGCTTGCGCTTGCGCTTGCGCTGTTCGCGCTTGCGCTGTTCGCGCTTGTGTGTTTTTGTTTGCAGTCTACTTCAATCACATCCCCATGAGCTTTTCGCATACGTGGGGAACCTGTCGATTATCATCCCCTGGCTCCGTACCCTTAAACATACACGGGGGAAGCCTCGGGTAGAAACCGGGAGACCGTAGGGTTTCCCGGACGATGCGCGGTCAACCTACCGTAGAAGGATATCTACGGAGATTGAGAGACCGCATGTTTGAAGTCGCCAAGATCACACGTTCCGAGGTTGCCGCCAGGTTCTTCGAGAACCTGGGCGGAGTCGTCAACTTCTCCGGGACCTTTTACGACAGCATCGTGCTGTCGGGGAAGGTCGGAGCTTCGACCGCAGGGAAAGCCTTGCGAGAGAATACCTCCCTGGAAACCATCACGGCGGGGAGTGTCGGGGCCGTCACGGCCTCGGCGAAGAACGCCGAAGGTACGAAGCTGTCGAAGAAGCTCCCCGGTACCGCGGCCAGCGCCGCATGCCGGAAGCTCCGTGAGGAACTGGATAACCAGTTCGCCATCGAGACCGAGACCGTCGAAGCCTAGAAACCCGACCGCGCATCGTCCAGGAAGCCCTACATCATAATGAAGGGAGGTAAGGATGATCGGAAAGTACCAAGCCCGTAGACACGGACGGCGTGTCCGGGCGGACCGCGATGCTGGCAAGAGTCCAGCAGACGGCCACATCATGATGACGTGGAACCATCGGCCGTCCACGTCCCTGAGAAATACTCTGCGGAGAGTACTTATCACAGAACTCTGTAAGATCCCCGAGAACGCCATGTTGGAAGGTGGCGCAATCCGTGCCGGGGATGTGTTGTTAGAGCCTACAGACGCATTCCCCGCGGGCATCTGGCCGTGGTGGAAATACGCTCTACCTACCATGAAATGGGTAGATGGGGCCCTGGTTCTGTCCAAGGTAACAGAATCCATGATGCCCGTAATCGAATGGGCATCCATGAGCTTTGGTGCGCGGATGTCCGTGGTAGCGCCGTGGATGCGCTTCCCCAAAGATCGGAAACATGCTCCAATAGTGATATAGGATGCTCCCGGAACACGATGATACATCGGGAGCATGCTCCCGGAGCACGGGAGCATCTGGGAGCATGCTCCCTAAATCCATAGATGCTCCTACACTATGGATGCCCAAGTGTATCGTTTCGCTACATCTGTAGCGTTTTAGAGGGGGTTCCTCGAAACGCTACAGATGTACCGAAACTGTACGGAGGATCAATGGAGGAGCCCAGTTACGACATTCTCTCAGTTGAGAACGGTTTGATCCTTACCTTATGGTATCCGTGGGGTAAGGTGATACGGACTTGGCCCATATCCTGAGACCTTCCTACTCCCAGAGGGTCTCTGGTATCCTACTATGGGGAGACTTACCCCTGAACTCCTGGAGGCGTTCTTACTACTAGGTGATCGCCATTGAGGCGTCCAGTATGAAGTCCAGTTCGATTCTGGATCGGGGGACCAGCCTTGAGCCTACTTGCTCCCCAGTAGGTTCTCTGTACCACAATGGGGAGCACCACGGCCGGGGCTGAGGGAATGATAGCTCCCTCAGTCTAGGAGGAATCTGGTTCAATTCCAGATCGGCCGACCAACCTACGCTAAAGAAGTGGGTTAGACTCCCACCTAGCGTCATGGGGTCAGTGAAGAAGCGGGTTAGACTCCCGCCCACCAAACCCCGTAGGGCCGAGATAGACGGCCTTGGTCAACCCAACCTTCGAGGTCGGGATCTATCTTCTTTACGGCCGAGAGCACGGGACTTGTGTATCCGTGTGTCTGGGTAGTCAGGTTCAAATCCTGATCGGCCGACCAGCTATGGCTCGCAGAACGAGTTCCATGATACATAACAACTAACAACCGACCCCATGCAGGGGTCGTTCTGGAGGTACCATGCTCGTCACCGTCAAGTCCGCCATATCCAGTGGTTGTTGCAAGGAGATGGTGATGGCGTTTGCCAAGCTCATCGGCCGGGTGGAAGCGACCACAGCCGAGATACCGGCCCTGGCCCGCAAGGCAGGTGGAGAGTGGTTGGGCCGAGTGGCCTGCTACGCACCCGGCATCGCGTTATCCGACCGGGTGTCCCTAGCCCGAGAGGCGGGCGGGAAGTGGCTGGGCCAAATGGCCCGCTACACGCCTGGCCTCACGCCGGCCGACCGGGAAGCCCTAGCCCACGAGGTTGGGTGGTAGTGAACCAGTTCGAGCTGCACGTCCTAGCCCCGGCCGCCCGCCAGCGGTCGGGGATCTACCGTGGCGGGGCTGTGTTCGCCGACTGATCGGGCGGGACAACCACCCCACGCGAGACAGAGGAGATGAGCTATGAAGAATTATAGCTGGCAATGCGATAGCGATCACTGTGAATCGGAGGATGGGACGGTGAGACATCTAGTCGGGTCCGGTGTATTCTGCACGAGATGCGCGCAGCGGCGGATTAGGCTATCTTTTTCCCCTGAGGTAGAAAAAGAGAGTCAAGATGCGGCGCGAAATAACGCTATGACAGAGGAAGAAAACTCGGACAGATACTTTGACGACCTAAAAGACAAGGAGAGAAAGATCATGGACCCATTCACAGAAGACCATTTGCGGTGTTGGATAGCCGGCCATCGTCACCCTGACGAGGACGAGGAGCTGTTGTTCGAGAGGATAGCTAGCATCGTGGCTGACGATCCCAGGTGCCTAGAGGACGGCTGGGCGCGAATAGCGGACGAAGCCAGGAGGATGACTAGGCGCGAGTAGCGCGCGAAGCCAAAGAGAAATAATATGAAAAACTACTGCCACTACACCAACTTTGGTGTCTCCATGAGGCCCTGGGAGGCCGACAACGATGGGTTCCTCATGACCCGCGAGGACTTCGAGTCCTTGCCGAAGTCTTCCTGGACCGCCAGTGAGGCATGGGTCTTTGACCAGAACGAACGGATCGACGCTTAGCGGGGAGATGAGTAATCCCCCCGACCGCGTTAGAGAGAGCCCAATGTACAAAATATCTAGGTGCACGTACTGTGGTAGTTTCCTAGTCTGGGAGGATGGGAGAAATCCCATTCAGCCCCATGAATACCACCCGCACTTTCGCGACAAGAAAAACGCGATAAAGTACGCGAAGGAACAAGAGCTATGTAGGGCAACAATGGATTGCGGACCTACTATGGGGAATACTTCCCTACCCCTGGACAGAGACCAGGACGAACTAAAATCGTCTATGGTCCCCAACCCCAAGCGCCTCTGCCTCTCAACAGAGACACTTGGGACTTCGGCTGAGAACACGGGGATGATAGCCTCCGTGCATCTGGGTAGCTCCGTTCAAATCGGAGCCGGCCGACCAAAAGTGTTTCTGAGAGGGCTACATAACTCTCTTGGGAACGCCTCGAGGGCCGCGACCGTTGCAGGCCGACCCCTGTGGTTGAAGGGTGGCGTGGCGGACCGCCTGAAACCTCCAGGCTACCTGCAAGCCTGGAGGTATCCGCCTTTGCTTTAACCCAACCAGACCGCGAGCAAGGGCGGATCGTTGGTGTCCAGAGATTCCGTATCCCCGCGTAGTTAGATGGAGGTTGCGGAGGCAACCTCGAAGGAGGCATGGAATGAGGCTGCACCCCCACATATAGTGGGGGAAGATACACCCGCCTAAAGAGGCGGATGATTAAAGGCTTATAGGGAGTTGGCCACGGTTCAACCGCCGAGATGGTTGCTGTGAAATTGGTTTGACGAACAGCATACCAAAAACCCAACAGAGGCCGCGAAAGCTGCCGATGAAGCGATACAACGGTTTAGGTAGTCCTTAATAGTCGGCCAAAAGTAGCATGCTAATGACAGTCTGGCCAACTCCCGTTTATTATAGGCGGCTAGCTCAATTGGCTAGAGCACCAGCATTACAAGCTGGGGGTTGAAGGTTCAAGTCCTTCGTCGCCTACCAACCATTGAGGAGTGCTATGGACAACCTAACGGGAGATGATCGAGATGACCATACGGGAGATGATCGAGATGGCACAAACCTGGATAGATTGCGAAGGGGTCCTAGGGCGAACCGATGCCCTAGACACATCGATGTCTGAGACCGACGCGTTGGCGGCGGCAAGTCCAGCCTATCGTTCGTGGTGGGTAGACCACCGGCGGAACATGCCGTACGAGGTATTCGTCCTCCTAGCCTCGGACAAGAACCACAACATCAGAACTGCGGTCGCTAACCGGAAGGACCTACCGGGTGATTTGCTCACCCGTCTCGCGAATGATGATAGCTGCTACGTACGTTCGGCTATCCACCATCGACAAACCTACCAACGGCGGAGTCCCCCGGCCTCCAAGACGCTTTAGCTTCAGCCGGGATCTTGCCACTAGCTACCGCAAAGGGTACACGCATGGACGTTTTACGCATGAAAGACCGCAACGAGGCTCGGAAACATGCCCTACTCGCAGAGTTAAAAGACGCGGAGCTAGCCCTGAAAAAAGCCGTGTTGTACGGGGAATACGCCCGCGCCATGGCAAATCTGTTGGACGACGCGGGCTCTCTCGACGACGCGACCGAAGCCACAATCAGAGAGTCCGCTGCACATCACCGTGTGGCACGAGTCCAAGAGGCCCTTAGGGATCCATAGAAGTATCTTCTGGACCTGGTGTTTGTAGCTTCCTCGGCAGTCTCCCAGAAATTCTGGTGGGTGCTGTTTCCTTCGGCTGAACAACTAGGGGTATAGGGGTTTCCTTGGGTATTAGTCCCAAGGACACAGCTTTGGAGACAAGGTTCTTTGCTTCCACCAGAAGCCTTGAGGTTTGCGTATGGGGGACGGTGTTGAGCCATTTATCCACCGTCTCCGAGTACAGATTCCCACCATTGGGAAGGGTGTGCTCTGCGAAGACTACAATGCCGTTGCGCACCAGACGGGACTCCCCTACAGGGGTACGCTCTCTCGGGGGCAACCGTATCCATGAGAAGTCCGCCCCAGATGGACGGCTACTACAAACATCCGACAGCTTGCACAGGGCGGAGTTCAGAGTTACTACATCGTCTCGAAGGGTCATAGTAGGTCTCCTCTGACCCACAACATACCAGAGATTCGGAATAAAGAAACCTGGAAGCCTCTTTTGAACGGAGATTAACAATGAAAAAATCCAACACCAATCAGGACTGCCCAAGCATCTTGAGAAGGGTAAAGTTCGCAAAGGCGAACGACAAGATGTTTGCTTGCAAGTTATCGAGAGGAGAGGTTAGGTGGTTTCCAACGGCTAAGCTCGCGCGAACTGCCGCGCGGCAGGAAATAACTCGTAGGTGGAAAGAAGAAAGCATTGGTTCGTCGGCATGGGCCGAAGACTCCAAAGGCAACCACTACGAATATGCCCTCAAACTTGGGCCTCGTGGGGGGACCACGATAACACGGACGAAGAAGTCAGGGGCCTTGAGATAAACTTGTAACAAGAGAGGACATGTATGAAGTATCTACCGAAAGCAGAAAACATCGCTCGCGACGTAGTGGTCCCGTTGGAGGAAGTTTCTGATTTCCCCGAGTCGGGGAACCCCGTGGTTTCTCTGCTGGTACGCATCGAGGATGCATATGCCTCAATGCTAGAAAACAGAGATCCCCGAGACCCTTACGGAAGTGGCCGTAGAGACCGTTACGATGAAGATATCGACGACTTCGTAGAGATGGGTCGTCCTGCACGAGACTCGATGGAGACGCTCCAGAGGCTAAGTGTACTCATGGCTACCGCTGCGCTTGCATGCGACGGTAACGTCAGACAACGTGCCGGAGAGCTGGACCCAGACCCGTATGCCTACGAGGTCATCAGGGCCGAGAACTGTAGGGTCGGCCTACCGACAACCTTCAAGCTCGTCATGAATGACCTCCAAAGAGACTGGCAACGGAGGAAATACCGCACACCGATCTTCGTCCTCCCATTCGTGGACTACGAATTCAACTTTCAGACTCACCACAAGTTCCTGAATACCATCGATAGGTTCTTGGGGAAGAACCTCCGAGCGGTAATCATTACAGAGGGTCCGTTGATCCAAGCTGCGGGTCGTAGGAAGTGGGAAACCATGACCGAAGAAGAGTTCGTCACGTTCGTTCGGGACGGAGACTACGACTCGTAGGTCAATGGACCAGGACTACACATGGTGCGGCCATAGGCTGTTACCTGGCGACCCGATATGCAGAAACTTTCGGACTAGAGAAGAACACTGTCTGGACTGTTGCCGCGTCGTTTGCGGAGGGGGTTCATCGCAGAGACCACTGCTCGATGAAATCAAGTATCTGAGGAAAGAGTTAGAACAATTGAAAGAACGGCAGCCTGAAAAGACAGTCCAGATGGTTCCCCTATACATCCAAGAAAGTAAAGTGGTCCGGCCCTCAAGGAAACAAGAAAGTAAAGTGGTCCAGCCCTTGAATGAGCTAGGAAACAACAACTCTCTAAATAAGAAAACTGATAAACCGCTCCCAGTAGGGAGACGGTATCACATCTCGTTGGAGAAGGAAGAGTGATGAAAAAGGAAAACGTTGTGCTTGGCCATGTGTATGCCGTTCGGGTTGGCCGGGACATCCGACCCGTCAAACTAGAGGGGACACACTACCTCTGTGGCTGGGTCGGTAGGAATCTCCAGACTGGCCGGCAGATTCGAGTCAAGACCGCAGCCAGGTTGCGGTATGACCTTGAGGGAATTCAATGAGTGGTGGTCACTTCGATTACGACCAGTACAAGATAGGCGAAATCGCCCGCGAGATAGAGCGTCTGATCACCCACAATAACGGGCGGTATTCCGACGAAACCATCGAGAGATTCCGGGAAGGCGTGAAATTTCTCAGGCAGGCAGAAATCTACGCCCAAAGAATCGACTGGTTAGTATCTGGAGACGATAGCCAAGAGTCTTTCCACGAAAGGCTTCGGAAAGAGTTTATTGGGGCGGGACCTGACAAAAGAGCAAGCCCGGTGGCGTGTCCTGGATCTCATGTGGCAACTACCAATCTACAGTTCCTGAAGGAAAGTTAACCCGCCGCTAAACCACGCGGCACTACGAAAGGCATTACCATGGAAACCAAAAAGCGTACGATCACGTTGACAGACCGCGCACCCGTAAAGATCCAAGAAGAGGAGTGGCCCATCATAGCTCATGGGCAACACAAGGATTTCGATGGTCAGTACGAGTTCCAGTCGAATCGCACGACCGAGCTGAACATCCGAGTGCGGCGGCATGAAGACGGCCGAGTAATTGTTTACGGCGTGTACTCGTACTCTACAAACTGGCAGGGAGAAAACGGCCACACAGCCCGCACAGGGTATGTGATCGACGACCGAGAGACCCTGATCGAGAGCATCAAGCAAGTGGGGTCCGACCTTGAAACCCGAGGGGTGGACAACGAGGTCGTTAGGATAGTGGTGGATGCTTGCATCGCGGACTTGCCGGCAGAGGACCTGTGAACACCGCTTACGTATCTTTCATGGAAGGGCTTGAACCTGTGTTCGATGAAACTTTCCTCCGGCGGAAAGACATCGTTCGCCGGGTCCATCAGGTGTGTGAGATCAACCAAGACATGCGAAAAGCAATGGTTGATCTTTGCATGATGGACTACATAAGTCCAGGTCTCGCACTAGACCTGACGAATGCGTACTTACGTGGAAACTTGTATCAAATGCTACAAACAAAGAGGAAGGCTTCATGTCTGTAAACCACGGGAGATGCAAATGATCGAACTGATCCTTATCCGAGGTCTCCCCGGATCGGGAAAAAGCACGAAGGCCAAAGAACTGGCCCTGAAAATGGGTGCGGTTCATATCGAGACGGATATGTTCTGGTCCCCCCTACACGGTTCTGATTCCCCCAAACTTTCCAAGGCTCGTGCGTGGTGTCGAAGACAGACGGACAACTGGTTGCGGCGGGGTAAGTCCGTGATCGTCTCAAATACGTTCGTCCAAATGTGGGAGATGCAGCCATACCTGGACCTGGCCACCAAACACGAGGTACCCGTCACCGTACTCGTGGCCAACGGGAAGTACCAAAATATCCACGGAGCCCCGGACGAAAAGATCGCGGAAATGAAGACCCGATGGGAGCCATTTCAACAGAGGTAAATATGAAAGATTTCAGTGTTGACGACATAGTTCGCCTGTTGAAGACCGCTCGCCCTACCATAACCAAAGAAAATGTGAGGGCCACCTTGAATGGGACCGACAGACGCCTATGGCTATTGTTGTACCTACGGATCGACGCAGCGCTATACGAGTCGAATAACTCGTGTTCCAAATGTCAAGAATACCCCTGTGCGGAATGTAATCGGTGTTCGTGCGGAGAGCCTGCCTTCGTAGGGGACCAAGAAATACAGGAACTCTACGAATTCATTTGTCGTGTAGCTCCCGCCCAGAAATTGTACATCCCCACATGCAAAGTTTGTGGGGACACTGATGAATTAACCCCTACGTGTCCCCCAATCAAGTGCGGGTTATGGCTAGGAACCCTAGATAGGGATAGGTGCGAGGGGGAAATCATCTACGTCCCTGCCGGGCAAGAAAGACTACCTTGGGATAGAAACCGCAAAACGGAGGAGCCATGAAGGAAGCCGTTTTTGACAAAAACTGAGGAGGTTCTAATGGATCGTTTCTTCGTCAAAGAATTAGATAAATGGCCTGGTCCGGGTACGATCTACCGAATCTGCGAACGTCAAGGAACTATGATTCTTGCCGTGATTCCAACTACCGACTACGACGACAAATCATTGGCAGAGTGCGTTGCTACAAAGATGAATCGAGAGGCCACGGGATAACCGCGTTTCAAAAGAACCCAAAGATGCGTAGATCCAGATCCCCCTATTGGCTCGAAGCCCGGTTCGACGGACAGTGTATGCACAAGGAGTGTACACAAAAGATCAAACGTGGGGAGAGATGTTTCTACTATCCCGATTCAAAAACCATTTACGCTTCTGCGTGTGGACATGCAGAGGAGGCCAGTAAAGATTTCTCATCCATGACGTTCGACGAAACTTCGGGAGCATTCTAACCTAGTTCAAGGACGAATCGAGAGAATAAATGAAGCCTGCAAAATACCATCTGACATCCGTTGTAGTTCGGGATGTCCTTGGAGTACCTCACGCATTTGCCGTTGTAGGAATCAAGTCGAAGAGGTGTCTTTCAGATGTCAAAATCGTGTTGACAATGGAGCATCGGATGGAGCTAGACCGAGCGGCAAAGAATTCTGGATTCCCCGACGGGAAAGACGGCATTGCTTGGTGTACCAAAGTGTTTCAGATCCGAGACCGTAGATACGACGGCGGCCTCGAAGTGTCAGTCGAACCATCAAAGTACTTCAACAATGGCGAGACTCTGGCCGTAGAAGTTTCCGACATGATCCACAGGTTTCCCTCCCAACTTACAGTGGGGGGACCGCTCAATGAAGCCCCGATACCAGGGCTGTGTTGGGGGGATGTCACGTTTATCCAAGCGGTCCAGGCAGCACACAATTTGACTGGTAAAATGGACGATAATTCAAGAGCTTGCTGATGCACGCACCAAAATATTCCATCACGTCCGTCATAGTACGAGATTGCCTTGGGACCCCTCGGGCATTTGCCGTTGTAGGCATCCGTTCACGGGGGCTACTCACAGATGTAAAGATCATCCTCACCATGGAAGAAAGAGTCGCCCTCAACAGAGCTGTAAAAGCGTGCCGACACCCAGGTGGAAAAGACGGCGTAGCACGGTGCGCTGTCTATAAGATACAGGACAAGAGACACGAAGGTAGGCCAGAGGCCTACGTTGAGAAACTAAAATACTTCTCAAGCACCGAGACTCTAGCTCTCGACGTATGTAGCATCATCGAAATGCTACCAGAACAGCTTGTGGATGGGGATCTCCACAACATTAAACCCCTACAAGGATTGACATGGGGAGACGTGGTGCTCATACGCGCCGTCCTCGCAGCTCACAATCTTACATTACAAGCGTATCGAAACGCCATCAGGGCGGCTGAAACTTTCATAAACTAGGAGACTTCGATGAACTGGAAAACCAAACTAGCCCTCGCAGGTGCAGTCGCGGGGAAGAAGAACCAATGGACTAACTACCTGTGGATCAGCAACGGGTTTCTTTACGCCACGGATCTTGAGACGTGGGTGAAAATCTCCGTGGACATCGAAGGTTCATGGGCTCTGCCACAAAACGTGGCGAAGTTTCTAAAGCCTAAAAGTACGCTGATAGTCTACGGGGGAAAACTACTCATCGAGACTCTTGGGATCACACTACCAGCTCCTCTTGAGGTCGTCCAAATGGATGCCACTCCCGTCTGGCCAGAAGTTTCTGAGTCTAAGAAGATAAAACTACGCATGACCCACCTGGGTAACGCCGTGAGATTTCCTGCCAAGGAACCATCGCGATACGCCCTCCAAGGAATTGCCGTAGACCTGAATACCGGAGGGGTAGCCAGTACGGATGGTAAGCACCTGTTTATGTCAAAGGACTTCCAAGATCCTACGACAATCATTCCCGCACAGGTAGGTAAACTAGCAATAAAGTACGGATTGGATGAGCTACAGCTTATCACCAAGTCCGTCACAGAAAATGATAAGGTAGTAACTACCACTGTGGGACTGTGTGTTTCGGCTACTGGAGTCCAATTGCAAACCCGTTGTTTAGACGGGGAATTCCCTGATGTTCACAGAGTTGTGCCTACCCAATTTAAGATCCAGGGAACTGTAACAGACGCGGCTCAAGTAAGTAAGGTGCTGGCCGACCTGAAAAAACACCCTAGTTTCTCATCGTCTAATGGGAACCCCACCGGGGAACTATTCATTACCCCGGAAGGGGCTAAGATACGCGGGGGTGAACTACCCGAACGACCCATCGTGATTGCCCAGTTGCCCGAGATGACAACTGCGACTGGGCGAATCCTCGCGGCGTATAACCTCAACTTTCTCATAGACATTCTGGACATCGGGGGGTCCATGGATATTGAATTCAACAATTCAGATGGCCCATTGGTGTTTAAGGGTTCGGATTCCGTGGCCGTCATTATGCCCGTAAACATGCAAGCTGGGACCTACACCTGGAGTCTAGTGAATCTCCCCCCTAGTCGCACCCACGAATGTGGTGACAAACGGTGGGTCGATCCCTTCGATACTATGAGCTACTTGGCAGAAGAAAGGTCATGGGCCAACAATCAGCTTAAACAAAAACTACAAGACGCGAATACCACTTGGTGTACCCAATGCGACAAAGCTCCAAAATTGACCGTGGAGTTCCGAGATGAAAACATGAAGCTCTCCGAAGCATCCATGGACGTGATTAGCAAATCGTGCGACGGGGACCTAGACTTCATCGAAGCCTACCTACACATGATCGGTGAGGAAACCCTATGAGAGAAGTGATTACCTATGCCCACGCATACATCTCAGGCTACACAAACCTCTGCATGGATTGTTGTGAGGACCCCGACACCCTGGAGTTTCTACCAGCCTTGGGACCTGTGAGTCATGGGGTTCATCAAGGATCGTGCGACATCTGCGACGAAAAAAACTGCAATATCAAGGAATAAGAAAGGAAAATGTCATGGCCAAGATCATTGGCTTTCGTGATCTCGTAAAGGAACGCATGGAGATCATGCACTGGATGGCCGTGTGGACCGTGATTCTTCAGACGGAAAAACCGGCTGAAGATAGCCGGCGCAGAGAAGACATCCACCAAGTACTCCGGCAACTCCGCAGTCGCCTGAAAGCTATCAAGGCTACAGAGGCGTACTAACCATGAAGAAGTACACCCTTTCTCTGGCAGCGTCGTTTACCCACCAGCCTGAGCACCCCGAACGAACCGCTACGAAGTCCCTGCCTCTAAGTAGCAGTATGGATGTGGTGTATCAGGTCTGGCCAAACCGCAAGTCGATGGCCAAAACCATCCGAATGCAACAACAACGAGAGCCCCGCGGGGGCGACTGGTACTCAGTCGTATCCCTCAGCGATGGGGAGGGCTACTGATGAGGGACAATATCATCAGCAGCTAAAGGGCCGGTTGAAAGTATTGATAGGACATAGGAGGTATTAATGGAAGCAAGCCTGACAACTCAAACCATAGGAAACTACCCCGATGGGTCAGTAAAACACATAATCATAGCCTTAAAGTTGGGGGTCCTCAAAGTGAACCTCACTATGGATCAACCTACCGCCATAAGGTTGGCAAGGTCGCTGCTAGACACCCCCAACTGCGACTACCGAATCCCCAACACGGGGGAGTACGTAGTGACTGCGGATCTATTCGCTCCTCTACTATCAAGAGATCGATTCGGGGATCACAAAGAATACATCCATGTCACGGGGAGGTCCTTCACGGACCCTGAGGTGCCGTGATGAAATATACCATCGCTAACAGATTACGTGCAGGAGCCAAGGTCATCGTCATTCAAGACCCTGATGAGGTCCTGACTCTGCAAGTTGTAGAGAGCGTGATGACCGCCTTCAGCGCCGGTAAAGGGGAGCTAAAGACCATCTCGGGGTCTAACCCCAACATCCTTGACGCCCTACAAGACCTGGAAACCAAAAGCGGCTTCCTCATTACCCTTGACCTGCTACTACTGTTCGGTGCTAACCCGATGGTATGTAGACTAATACGTCAAGTGTCATTGAGTCAAAAGGATAGTCCATCTAGGCTAGTGATGATTGAACAACCAGGGACGGTCATCCCTCCTGGGATCATCGGAGATGTGGAAATAGTTCGCCCTGAATTACCGGGATTCCCGGAGATGATGGCCGAACTAACCAGTTTCCGGGAGGCTGTAGGAGATCAGAGTACCGAAGATGCTCCGGCCTACGGAGCTTTGGGGCTACCTCGACATGAGGCGGCAAGATTGTTTGCACGTTCGTGGATCGAGAAGACAACACTTGACCCCATATGGATTGGTAATGAGAAGGCTCGTAGGGTCACGGACAGACTGCAAGGGGCCTTGCAGTTTATCCCGACTACCACAGCGTCCGTAGGAGGGTCAAAAGCACTAATACGATGGACAGATTCTCGGGGTAAGGCATTCAACAACCCCAAAGCCCGCGAGGCCGGACTACCAGAACCGCGTGGGGTTTTGATTCTAGGACCTCCGGGAACCGGCAAATCGCTTACGTCCAAGTTCATTGCGTATTCTTGGGGGCTGCCTTTGTTACGTCTGGACGCAGGGAGATTGTTTGGTTCCTTGGTGGGACAGTCCGAGTCGCAAACTCGGATGACTATTGACGCGGCTGAAGCATGCGCACCATGCGTCCTGTGGATAGACGAACTAGAGAAAGCCTTCGGCTCTCAAGGTGGGTTGGACGGAGGGACATCTTCCCGAGTGATCGGTTCGATTCTCACTTGGTTGCAGGATAAAATCAAACCCGTGTTCGTCGTTGCTACAGCAAACGACGTAAGTAAACTTCGTCCTGAGCTACTACGCAAAGGGAGATTCGACGAGATATTCTATGTCGGACTACCAAGCGAACCAGATCGAACAGAAATCTTCAAAGTCCATCTGGCAAAACGAAACCTGTCTATAGATAGTATCCGTTTGGCTACGGCATCTGGGGGATTCTCAGGCGCAGAGATTGAACAGGTCGTAATTGACGGCATGTTCACCGCGTTCGCCCGTGGGGATAAGGCTACCGAGACAGACGTACTGGCCGCAATCCATAAGACTGTCCCCCTATCCAAGACCATGAGCACTGAGATCAAGGCCCTTGAGGACTGGGCTCGTGGGCGGACAGTGAGTGCTTCTGATACAAAATTTGAACCTGCAACCATCGGCCGGAAAACTCTGGTCGGCTGAGAGGAAAGACATGGCGTGCTACACACGAATAGTCATTCTTGAAAACACCCGAACGAATCAAGAAGCCCGAAGGCTCTTAGGACTACCTCTTGAGGGATCGTTGTCAGTTGACGACGCGCGAAGAGTACGGATAGAAGCCGGAGTACTGAAAGCCAGAACGGCCCTACTCACCTTGGCTCCCGGAGCTTTTATCGTGCGCGATGGAAACAAGCTAACAGTACAGGTGTCCCAGTGATTCCATGCCCCATAGAACACTGTGACGGCCTCGTCCTTTGGGATGGTGACGATGGAGACATGGTATGTAACTCGTGTTGCACACTGTTTCGCGCCGTCGGCACCACCGAACATACATACTTGGAGAAAATCCTATGAAGAAATTCGTAATCGAGTTTTCAGGAGATGGTGAAGCTACGATTCGTTTGCCCGAAGGCGTCACCAAAAAGGTGGACGCGGATCGTTTGGCGGACTTGACCCTGGCCCTGGCCAAAACACTAGGGACAGTAAAAGAAAGACACATTGCCGGAGTAGATCACCACCACGGAGAGGGGACACACATCCATGCGTAAGCATATTCATTTTTGTCCTACGAAACACACCACATATCAACCACGGATCAAGGAGTTCAAGTGTCCCAAGTGCAGAGCCAAAGCTGGGGACTTTTGGACCTATGGGGCGCCCAAAGGTTCATACGAACACTGTGTCGCTCTACACGATGACGATAAAGTAGTCTGTTTCATGTGTAGATACGAAACAACTGGGAGAGCTTTTGCCAAAACTGTCCAGACGGGGAAGTCGTTGGTAGTATGCCCCACCTGTAAAGGCAAAGGGGCCGTAAAAAAGAAGTAACGGTTACTATAACAGAAGGGAAATAAATGTACATTGGCCATCTGTCTATCTCGTTCAAACACGAGAGTGAGAAGAACCGCCCCAAGGATCTGGGGTTGGACATCATCAAGTCCGAAAAGATCATTCGAGGGTTGGGTACTCATTTCATCAATGCTGACAGTGCGTCGGTAGTGAAGGATCGTCAGGCAGAAGACGCCCGTATTCGGAAGGAGTTTCGGGAGAGGTTCGTCTCTGGACCTATCCCCGGAACCTTCATTCTCAATCGCAGCGGAGACGGTACCAAACTCCTTTCGGAGTTGGCCACGCGGGAAGATGTTCGAGTCACCGTAACGGAGTTCGTCATCGAATCCGAAGTCCCCGTGGACGTAGCAGACTGGGTGGATCGAATCAAGAATCAACTCGGTCGGCTTCCTCTTGGAAGAGCCAAAGACCTTTCAATGAGGGGGCTAGAAATGCTTGATAACTTGGCCAACTGCCCGGTACTTGCCAAGGAAACCCGCGAGGCACTTCAGGAACTGATCGGGGGCGCGCAACTTCAGCAGATTGATCGCTTGGAGGTACAACGAAGGGTCTCCACGTTAGATGTGAAGATCGACATGGGCCAAGTTGTGCGGCGGAAAATCCAACTATCAGGGCCTGAAATCCAAACCGCCGGAATCACTCCTCGCCGTGGCGTGATGGTCTGATGTACCCTAACAAAAGGAGTCTTGCTTGAACCTTGTACGTCTTAGAGATATTCTTTGCGCAGCGAAAGACGACCCCATGACTAGAGCTTACGCAGATAAGCTACTCCGCATTGTGGAAGAACATGAGGCGGAGGTAGAACCACAAGAAGAAAAAGTGTACGAGTTGTTCCAAGGACTGTCGTGCCCCCCCCCAACCTAGTAGCCGTGTTGCAAGAAATTGTTAAGCGCGGTTGGGGAACAGCGACCCCGCGTGTTCTACAGGAGGCCAAACGTGCTTTGAAGCTGGACACCACGTCCACAGAGGACAAACTAGAACTCGCACAGTTGATCGGGCTCATAGAACTTCGAGGGCCAGAAACCATTACCATCCCTCGGGCGACCTACTTAGCAATGCAGGATGGTTTAGAGTCCCTCCAAAATAAAGTGGCGTCTTTACTGGCTGAAGTCGGAGAACTACGGGAGAAATTACGTGTCGCTTTGGGCTCACCAGAAAGACGCAATAACCCTCGGGATTCATAGGGGCTCCGCGGGGATATTCCATCCCCCAGGCTCAGGCAAAAGCCGGATCATCTGCGAAATCTTGAAGCAACTAGGCAGAGAAGCCTACCCCGTTTTGATCCTTACGGTTGTAGAACAATACGAAGTGTGGCCTGTAGAGATGCAAAAGTGGCTACCTGGTGTGCGAGTACGCACAGCGGTAGCGGTTAGCGCAAAGAAGCGTGCCCATGAAGTGACTCTCTGTGCAGGGGTATGCGTAATCAACTATGAGAGCTTCTATGCTTCTCGTGGGATGATTGCATCCCGAGGATTCAAAACCGTCGTTCTTGACGAGGCGTGGAGAATATCAAATCCCGCGGCGAAGACTACTCAAGCCGTACAAACCTACATGGAAGACGCCAAACACAGGTTTGTGTTGTCCCCTTGGCCCACACGAAAGGCCCTGAAGGATGTGTTCTCCCTGGTCAGATTCGTGGACCTGGGGGAATCGTTGGGGAAGAGTTCGAGTGGGTTCAATCACACTTACATGATCCCACATCCAGCGGGGTTCGGCTGGCTGGTTCGGTCAGGAGCCGACAAAGAAGTTGCTAGAAAGATTTCGTCCTGCTGCTCCATTGCCCACGACCAAGACATCAAGGGATACACAGGAGTCCCCGATCCTGTGTACTCTACGATCTCAGTCAAGCTACGAGACGAAGATAAAGAGAGGTACGATCTCATCGTTGATGAATGGCAGAGTGGAGAAGAAGAAATATTAGGGGCTGGGGTCAAGTACCTTCGGACTCTCCAAGCATCAAGTGGTGTGTTCGAGGGACAGTTCGATCCAGGATTCCCAAAGACCAGGGAACTCGTGAATCAGATAAAGCTCATAGGAGACGACGAAAAGATCATCGTCTATGGTTGGTTCCGCCCAGAAATCTTTGGACTGTCGGAGGTAATAACCGCCGAGACGGGGCGGCCGGTGATGATCGCTGTAGGTGGAATGACTGAGAGCATGGGCAAGCTACTTCAGAGATGGCGCGAGACCACAGGTGCAGTACTCGTTTGTCAAAGTGCGAAGACCGCCGGGTGGCATGCCCACGAGGCGCGCCATTGTTTCTTCCACTCACAACCACCTACTGCCATGCAACGGTTTCAAGCCATCCGTAGACTATCCAGACCGCCACAAAAACGAATCGTCAGGGTAGTAGACCTCGTGTCCCGAGAGACCCTTGATCGCGACGTACTTGATGGCCTAAAGACACAACGCGACTTCATGGACACTTTTAGACGGCTCGTCGGACAACGACAAAACCGCTAGCTTTTTTCTTGCGTCTATTAGACCTGAGGAGTATATTAGAAGCCCTGAGAGACTTGCTCTCTCGGGACAGAAGGGATCACATTTGACTACTGAAGTAGCTATCTCGCATGGCGAGACGCATAGTAGTGTTACGGCGTTTCGTACCTGCCCGAAGAGTGGTTGGTTCAAATATCGAGCGATGGACTACGGCATCAAACCCGAAGCACCGTCCCAAGCGTTACTCATTGGTTCTGCGTATCACGCAGCCATGAAGTGGGTAGGTAATAACTGGGAGCACGTAAAGAAGGACCCAGTAGAGGTATCGCGAGGAATACGAAGCGTTGCCGAAACATTTATCGAGAGCATTCCCATCGATATGATGTCCATAGCTGAAGAACACGCCTTTGGATTGGCCTGTTGTCACGCCGAAAAACTTCTCTCCCTACCTACATGGAAGTTCTTAGAGGTGGAGAAGTCCTTTCAGCTACCTGCGGGGGGACGGGTTTTCTCCGGGCAGATAGACGGAATCGTCGAACTCGACGGACGCAGACTACTGCTAGAACACAAGACTAAAGCCAACATCCCCAGCAATCTCCTGGACCTTCTCCCAGTTGACGGACAACTCATGCGCTACTGGTTCGCAATGGCCCACGAGAGCCTTGACGGGGTTCTCTACACTGTGGCGAGAAAGAGTCAGATCCGCAGGAAGAAGGAAACACTCAAGCAACCTGAAGAAACCATTGACGAATTCGTAGGTCGTCTTCGGTCTGAGTACAAGGAAGCTGGAGCAACGGCGGTAACACACACTGAGTTTGTGATCGACAACGATGACGTGCGGGAGTGCATGAGGAGCACAGTCCAAACCATTGACCTCATCGCGCACTACGACAAAATATCTCGATACCCCAAACACGAACACGCCTGTGAAGGCAAGTACGGTCCGTGCGAGTTCTTTGGGCCATGCCAAAAAACGCACTGGGATGGATCACAATTGCCAGCGGGCTTCTTGAAAAAGACCGCCAAACATGAAGAGATAGAGGAAAGGATGGACGATTGAGCGTTATTCCACGAGAGCCCATTAAACTAGGGGTAGACCCTAACAAAGCTATCCTAGGGATCATGGGGTTGCCAGGGGTCGGCAAAACTACGTTGGCTTGTTCTGGAGTTCCTGGGACATTGCTACTAGCAGTTGAACAACGATACGGCACGATCCCCGGCGTTATTCCTGTAGACATTTTCAAGTACCAAGACCTCAAGGATGTTCTCGAAGAACTGCCAGGTCGCAAGGACATCACTCGCGTAGTAATCGACACCGCTGGAAAACTTCAGAAGGTGTTTGAAGACTATGTGTGTGAAACCATGAAGTTGGAGTCTATCGGCGACGACATTCAGGGTAGAGGTTGGTCCCTGATGAACGCTCTTATCGACCGTTGGTTCATGGGGTTGAAACAAACTGGCCGACAGATCGTACTCCTGTGTCATACCCAAATCGTAAAACGCAAGGTGTCCAACGGCAGCATCGAAAGACAAGAGCCGGAAGTCCCAAAGCACATCCGAATCTGGATGCAGCAGGAATGCACGGCGATCCTGTACCTAGAGACACTTATCAACCCATCTACCCAGGAAACAGAGAGATACATAATCTCTGGAGGTCGCGAAGACTTGGCAACAAAGGGAGCGTGGTTGCCCACGGCAAAGCTACCGCCCAAGTTCAAGATTCCATCCCCAACACAGGGACAAGTGATCCCTCCTGGATGGCCATATGTCCATAAGTACTTGACAATGGGTTTAGTTCCGGCTGCGGTATCCCCACCCAAGGTGGCTGCTGGGCCATCTGTTCAGAAGGCACCTAGCCCTGTTCAAAAGGCGCCTAGCAAGATAGACGGTAAGTCGTGACGCTCATCATGGGTATAGACCCTGGAGCTTGCACCGGCCTAGCTTATGTTATTGATGGACATGTTGAAAGTTTGCAGCTTCGTACAATCAACCAGTTACATGACATACCAGAGGTGATATTAGGGGAAGATAATTACTGGCATTATCGTGATGGTTGGGCCGTGAGTGTGTTCATCGAGCGCGCCTGCATCCGAGGAAGCGCGTCGGGTACATCTCGCAGCGCCCTGCACGTAGCTGAAATTTCCGCGTGCTTTCTGGGCGTGTGCCTTGGCTGGGGAGCTACCGCAGAACTCATACCCGTGATGAAGTGGAAGCGGAACACCCCGAAAGCCATTATGCATAAGCGTCTGTTGAAAAGGATGGACGTAACCAAACATATACCGCCCAAGGAATTAGCGAAGATTGGGTCTGGTAAACCTTCTAAGTGGGAGAATGCCCTAGACGCTTGCGGTCTGGCGCTTTGGGGCTACAAACAACTGACCGAAAGGGAAGACAAGGAGTAAGTTGTGGCTGAACAGCACGATGCTATGAAGTTGCTTGCGGAGATCGAGGCGCAGATCATGGACGCCAAGCCCACCGATGGAAAGTTCACTTTCCCAGACGGGAAATACCAAGGAACTTTCCAAGGCACTTCTGCTCTTGAAGTAAAGGAATGGAAAGTGGACATCGACGGGTCTGGTCGCAAGCAAGCGATTCCGGTGCCTGTGTTTCGCATGAAGTTTCTTCTCAGGGCCGGTCCAGGCGGGCGGGCGTATGTCAACCGCACCTACCACCACAAGATGTCGTTGAACAAGTTCGGGAAGAAGAACGACAACGGCGACGTGATGGACTTCGCAAACTACAAGAACATCCTCAAACAGCTCGGGTTGCCAGATGATCTCAAGGTCAGCACGCTGATCCAGGAGATTGGGCCTCAAGGGGATAAACGCGGGTTCATCGAGGCTCACGGTCTCAAGTCCCTACCTACGGTGAAGTTCGAGTTGAAGACCGTACCGGCCAAAGTAGAGGGTAAGCAAGACAACCAGTACTTCAACATCTTGGCCCTGGTAGACGAGAGTGAAGTCGGACAGCTTGACGATGTGTCGAGTGACCTCCCTCTATCGGATGACGACATCTCGTTTGATGCTTTCGACGCGGCCGTACCTGCCGAACAAACGGTTGTTGTCGAGCCCTCCGCACTACCCGAAGAGTCGGTGTTGACAGAAGATGATCCTCAGATCGCTGATGACTTCTCTTTGGAGGAACACGATCAACTCGAAGGTGGAGACGTGGGGTTGGATACTGCTCCTCCTTACCCCCTGCCGGAAGCCATCAAGGCTGCGAGTCTGGAGGATGTGACAGAGTTCTTGTCCAGTTTGCCGGCCTTTGTGGAAGGCTCGTTGGAAGGAGTTGAAGAAGCTGGAATCAGAGAAGTCGCCAAGGTTGCATCCTGCGTACTTCATGACCAGAACCTTGAGATGGGTGTCAGATCCGCAAAGCTAGTCGTAAAGGCTTTTGGTATCAGTACAAAGGAAGCATCGACCTTGGCGAAAGTGAAAATCGCTTTGGGCCAGAAACTATTGACTACCGCCTAAACCGAGCGGCGTCGGGATGCGGGCGGCTGAAATAAGTCTCTTCCCTTCTTGACTTACGAAGGTCGCCCGCATTCTGTTTTAGCTGTAGGATACTACCTACCACCAAGTTACATGAAAACCACACGAAAAACACTGTAATGTACCTAGAATATTGTTAACCTAACTTTATTTATTTATTTATTTATTTATTTATATAGATATATATATATATAAGTATATAAGTAAGTATAGAACTTTTTCAGGAATAGATACAGAAATGTTAGGAGATTGTTAGGTGTCTGTGGCTGAAGTTATTCGTACGGCCAGGGTTAGGCTTGGGTTGTCGGTTGTAGACATGGCCCAAAGGGCTGATGTGCCTATGCCGCTACTGATGTCTGTAGAGAGTGGAAAGGCTACACCTACAGATACTTATGAGCTTTCGGCCGCTATGTCTGTAAAGTGCAGATTTCTTTTCAGTCCTGCGGAGCTTGTTGTTTTAGACGGGGTAGCTCAAACATCCGTCGGCCTTCGTGATATCAGGAAGCTCGCTGGACTCACTCAGAGGGCTCTGGCAGACAAGTTGGGTGTCACCCAAGCCTCTGTGTCCATCTGGGAGTCTGGAGGCTCTCCAACCCCCTCAGATCGCGTCAAGGAGGCCATCAACATAGCGGCCTCAATACTGGGCATTCCAGTAACAGAGGTAATCCAGTCTGCTCAACGACAGGCGGGCACCAACAGGTCTGCCAGAATCACAGTGGCTCCATCTGCTTTGGTGGATGGCACCGCGATCATTCACACCAAGGTATCAGTAGGCGTTCGTGTAGTCGTTGGAGGTAGGTGTGTTCTCCTACGAGGGTGTTCTATCCGCAGAGATTCCGTCCTTGGCGAACGAGTAACCGTAGGAGAGGGCGCACGAGTTGGTAGAAACGTCACCATAGGAGACGGGTCTCAAATCGGAGCCGGAGCTATCATTCGATCTAGGTCTAACTTGCCGCCAGGTACTCAAGTACCTCCAGGTGAGATTGTGAGAATCGATGGATGACTTGGTTGTTTCCAAACTGGACACACTACTTGCACAGGTTGCCGACCTATCGGAATACCTGAAGACACATCTAGGTGATAAGCGATCCATTCGCCCCGTGCCGCGATTGGCTGTACGTCTCTCCCCAGAACAGGTCCGTGCGGCCCGAACTGTGTTGCAGATGGACCAGCAGTCATTCGCAGAAGTGTTAGGAATTCACCACGCGAGCACAGTTAGCAGATGGGAGCGACGTAACGGGGCTTGCAAAATCAATAAGGTGTACTCCAACACAATACTGACGTTGGTCCGAGAAAAACTTACGGAGGAAGACCTTCCCACAGGAGCATCCGATAAAGCTGTAGTTGATTACTTGGAGTCGGTACTCGTAGATTACAAAGGCGACGACTAACGATGCCCGGCGCCCGACATGCAATGATCTCCAGGATCTTCACAACAAGGATGCATAAGGAACTTTGGACTGAACCTGAGTTGGCTATCTACCTTCGCTTGACCCCGACGTTCTTGCACTACCTTCTGTTGAACCTCACCTGCCCTACTTCTTTAGTTACACCTGCCACGGTGATACAGCGATGTAGGCGGGATGACTTCGACCGCGAAACCAGAGACCTAGCCTTCGATACTTTCTGTGAAAATGATAACGAATCCTGGCATACGGTGGATCAATTCCCGCGAGGGGAAGGCAAACAACCACAGATGACCCCCTACCACATGCAGGCGTTCTTGGGTATTAAGAACTCGAATTACAAGTTACCAGACACAGCAACAACACAGATAAAACAAAAACAACTAAGTAAATTTAACAATCCCGCAGGTTTCTCTGGTGCTACAGGTAGGAACCAGCTTCCCTTTGTGATATCTGCTGTGTTAGAAGCGTTCCAAGTTTTATCCCCACCCCTACGAGACGTAGATGTATTAGAGTTCCTTCGACTGTGCCCATCTAGGAGCCCCGAATATGGCATCCTCTAACAAGTGGGACCTTCTGCGAAAGAGACTATCAGAAGTCCCAACAGTCGATGTCCTACAATTCTTTGGGATCGAATCGACACAGGCCAACAGAGAACTAAAGATCAAATGTCATAGCCCCGAAAATCACAGCAACGGGGACGCGAACCCATCTCTGGCCATCAGTCCCTCCACAGGGAAGTGGTTTTGTTTTGTGTGTAAATCAGGTGGTCCAGACTTGACGTCTCTCATCATCAAAAAGTTTCCTCGCAGATCCCCAAGATCCATTTTGGAAGACGCTTGCCATCAGTTTATCCACCCTGTGGTCTCGGACGACGCAGTAGACGAGTGCCACAAACGATTGATGAATACCCAAGATGGAGAGGTGTTCCGAAAGGCTCTTCAAGATCGTAGAGGATTATCTGAAGCTGTACTCAAAACCTTCCGACTCGGGGTAGATGACTCTCGTAGGATTACGATCCCTGTCATGGGTCCTTATGGACTTCACCAAGACATGCGCAGATGGGATGCTTTTCGTTTTGACCCCTCGGGTCCTAAGTTTCTTGCGTGGGCAGGCGGATTTGGAAAACCGAGCGCCGGTAAGTGGTGGCCCGTCGATCCAACAGGTATGTCTCCTACAATCTTCGAGGGAGAACCCGACACTATTCTCGGCAGGTCTTTAGGACTTGATGGAGTCACGATCATCAGCGGGGTATCTCAATTCGACAAACTAGACAGTTCTCGCTGGCGCATATTCACAGGGAAGTCAGTCACCGTCATCCCAGACACAGACAAAGCCGGTCAATCGGCATTAGCAGTTATCTTGAGAGAGCTTGCCAAGGCCGGAGTGGCGAAGATCAAAGTAGTTGTGCCACAAAAACCGAGTAAGGACTTCACCGAATGGGTGATGGCGAAGTCGGTTTCAACAGTCCTCGCAACTATCGAACAGACTCCTTGGAGACGGTCTGATGAGGCCGCGGCACCTTCGCCCCCTGCCGCCCTCCGAGACATCACTCGCCCCGAAGCTGTAAACGTCCCTATCTCTTTTAATGGTCAAGTCTCCAGGGTAGCTATGCAACCTAGCTTGTTGCCCAAAAGATTCAAGGTGACATGCAAAGGAGACAAAGAATCCTTATGCCCATCCTGCCCGAACATGTCCAAAGGATGTGCGGGAGTCTACGAAGTACAACTTTCTGATGAGACTTACATTGACACCTTGGATCAACCGAACCCTGCGGTTATAAGGCGTCTCAAGATTCATGCTCGGGTTCCTGATGAGTGTAAGGTCTCTGTAGAAGTACTAGATCATTACGGCGCCCTGCATGCGGTCCTGATTCCTCATACGGGGAGAATTGACCGTAGCATCACGGATCATGTGACTCGTGACGTGGTGTACTGTGGGGACTTCTTGATGGCTGGGTCTGCGTCTAGGTTTCATGGGTATACCAGACCAGACCCAAAGACGCAGAAGGCCATCACAGTCATTACAAAAACGCAGGACAATGCGAGACCTTGGCAAAACTACAAGATCCCCCGTTACGAGGCAGACACCTTGGTCGCCTTGTTTGGTCGGAGAGACCCCTACGAGATGCTCAAATGGGTAGCATCCAAAGTATCCAAGTACTACACGAAGGTAGTAGGCAGGGACCTACTGCACATGGTCATCGACGTGACCTTACATTCGGCCTTGGAGATACCCATTGCCGGCCAGAACGAACCTGGATTCATGGACGTTGCCATCGTAGGTAATAGTTCGACTGGAAAAGGTCGCTCCGCAGAAGGAATCCTCAAAACGCTTGGTGCTGGAGAGATTGTATCTGGCAAGCGGGCTACTGTAGCCGGCCTCATTGGCGGGACTGTTCGACACCAACAGGGCTATGACGTAGCCATCGGAGTTTTCTCCCTTCGAGATGGGGAAGCTGTAGTCATCGACGAAGGTACAAAACCTGAAGTCTTCCGCGAAATGACCCGTGCTCGACGAGAAGGGTTAGCTGAGTTTACACAAGCAGGTATTAGCCATACAGCAAACGCCAGGTGCCGAAAAATATGGCTACTGAATGCCCCCCACCCCAAACACATGGGTAGTTACAGATTTGGTGCTGAGGTGCTGCGTGACTTGGTGGCCGCTGAAGAAGACGTAGCTCGTTGGGACCTTGCTGTGGGTGTGCTATCAGACGTGGACGAAAAACTCATCGACGCAGCTTCCCTACCCCTTACCGATGAACCTCCCATATCTCCGACCACATTGAGAGCCAGATTGTTTTGGGCCTGGAGTCGGAGGGTCCAAGATATTCACATCGACAAGAGCGCGCGTGACGCCATCAGCGAGTGTCTGTCAGACCTCATAAAAAGATACGAAACCTCCGCGGTAGGTCTGATTCAAAAGGGTAACACACATGTAAAGTTACGTAAGGGAGCTGTAGCTGTCGCCTTGGCAACATTCAGTACCGTGGACGGAGTAAATGTCTTGGTGTCAGACAAGCACGTTCAGGCGTATGCTCAAATCATCCGGGATGCTCTTGATGCTCCAGCCATGAGATTAGGGGAGATGGTCAGGGCTACCAAGGGAGTGGGCCAGATAGACGACATGCCAGCAGTCGTAAGCATCTTTAAACGCCTGCGAACCAAGTTGGCAGCTAGGCGTTTCTTACAAGCTAAACCTGGTCCGGCTATCTCTTGGGAAGCTCTGGTTCCTGAAAAGGAAAATCCACGAGAGACCATTCGATCCTTAATTCGATATGGAGCTTTGATCGACACCAAAGGAGAAGTTCAAGCCACCAAGGAACTGGGGGATTTCTTGCAGAAGCTACTCAAGTCCAATGGTTCGCCCTAAGTGTTTCGCGTGTCCGTTAGGAGAAGGTTGTCAGGGGATGGTTATCAATCCCCCTCTCTTGAGAAAACCAAAACTTGTTCTTATAGGTGAGGCCCCAGGAGAGACAGAGGACGAGACAGGCGCACCATTCACGGGACGAAGTGGGGAAATCCTAGATGAATGTCTGCGTGCCGTAGGATTATCTCGGCAGGACGTGGAGATAAAGAACTGTGTCCGTTGTAGACCTGCGGGAAACCGGTCCCCCAAGAAAAAAGAACTCCAGATTTGTAGGGGCAAATTCCTTCAAGCAGAGATTGAGGCTCTACGGGACACCCCTTGGGTACTACTTGGGGCCACGGCTATTCGGGAAGTTGGTGGACAAAGCCGAGGGGTTCATAAGAATCGAGAACGGACTTGGGTCTCTCGTGACGGTCTTACCTGTTGGGGGGCTCCCCACCCAGCGGCCATATCCCGAGGGGTCTTTCGTTCGGACCAGCTAGTTCGAGTCCTTCAAAGAGCATCAGGAAAGACCACTACGGTAGAGTTGAAGGACCCTATCATTCCCGTAGTTGCTTTGGACACAGAGACCACAGGTCTGGATGTGCATCGCAAAGCTCGGCCCTTCCTAGCTACTACCTGCGATGGAAAATCCGTTGGCCTATTTGATCTCACACAAAGTTGGGACAGGTTCAAACTATCCAGAGTTATCCATGCGGCTGAAGAAATCATCATGGCGAATGCTTTGTTTGATTGGACCATGCTATCGGCCATAGGGATAGACATACCCGCCGAGGTTCTTACTGACATTCAGTGGGCGGCTGCCGCGGACGATTCTGGAAACTGCCCATACTCGTTAGAACGTTTGGGTAATTCATACTTCAAACAGGGTGGTCGACACAAAACAGATTTGAGACAGTTCATTGGAGACAAAACTCTGGCCGGAGGATTCCGAAGTATTCCAAAGGAAATCCTACATGACTATGCTGTCAGAGACGCGGTGTTGACCTATGCTCTGGATCGACATCCAAAACTCGCAGAGGCTAAAGAGACTTACAACAGCTTTATCCAGAGAGAGCGAGAGTTACTACCAGTTTTGAAGGCGATAGAAGAACGTGGCATCCTGGTAGACACCGCTGCGGTCCCTGTGGCCCAACAGTACTTGATGGACGAGGCAACCAGGTTTCTCTCGTTTATCCAGACTGATCCTAGTGTCTCGTGTATTTTCCCCAATTACAACCCGAACTCACATCAACAAACAGCCAAGCTCATGGAGTCCATCGGGTTTGAATCACCTGAACTGACAAAGGCCGGCAATCCATCCTATGGAAAACTGGTACTCAGGATGTTCAACCATCCACTTACAGATGCCATCCACGACTACCGGCACTTCAGGTCTCTAGCTCAAGGAGCCATTGAGACAATTCCGAAAGTCCTGGACCCAAACAATTGTATGCATCCAGGGTATCACTCGTTGGGGTCAGAAACGAATAGGTTTACCTGCGTCACCAAAAAGGAATCGGATGACGAAAGAGTGAATCTGCTTGGTATTCCATCTGATAAGACGGTACGAAGGATATTCCAAGCGCGACCCGGATTCACCTGGTGCAAGATAGACTGGTCCCAAATCGAAATGCGAGGCATTGCCCATTACAGCAGGGACCATGGACTCATACATAGCTACAACGACAATCCCGACGCCGACTATTATAAGATGGTCGGCATGCTGGTACTTGGTAGAGAGATCACCAAAGAAGAACGCCAAGAAACGTTCAAGACTATGGCCCTGGCCAAAGGTTATGGGATCGGGGTCAAGTCCCTAGCCAAAAGACTTCGCAAAGACACTCAGTGGGTCAAGGATTTCGTCGCCGTTTACGATGCTGGGTTGCCTGGAGTTTCTCAGTTCTTTCGAGACACCGAAGACGCCGTGCGAACACAAGGCTTCGTTATGGCTGAGGACTACCCATCCAGGGTAGAGAAACGAGCCGCGTACCAAGGGGTCAATCGGATAGTACAAGGTAGTTGTGCCGTACACTTGAAGCGGGTTCTATTAGAGTTGTTCGACATGATATCAGACAGCGACGAGGTGTTCATAGTTCACTTCGTACATGACGAAATAAACTTCGAGATTCGTAACGACAAAGTGAACCACTGGATTCCTAAGATCAAACATACGATGGAGAGTGGATGGAACTGGTTGGTTCCCGTCCGCGCCAAAGTAGAAGTCGGTCCTAACTGGGGAGACCTTACCGAATGGCAAGCAACACGAGTAGTATAGCTTTGACTTGGACGGAGAAACTCAGAAAGGTCCAAATCAATGGTAACGATGTAGAGGATCGGCCCGAACAAGGAAGGTACGCGGAAGCTGTACGAACTACCCTTGAGAACTCGGGGCACCTGGTCATCGAAGGAGGTTGCGGGACAGGTAAGAGTCTGGCATATCTCGTTCCCCTCATTGAGTACTTGCACGAAAACCCGTTTAAACGTGTGGTTATAAGTACCGCAGGCCGCGCCCTTCAACAACAACTCATCAACAAAGACATCCCGTTAGCCAAACAAATTGCCGGGGAGGTTGACGTAGCGTTGCTCCAAGGTAAGGCCAATTACATCTGCCCAGATCGCTGTCGTAGGGCGCTTCGAGATCCTAAAGTTTCCGACGCAGCGAGATCCGCGCTCAGCGCCCTTGAGTCCGGGTCATCTATGATTGATGATGTAGACCTCCCGGCGGGTATTAAAAGTGTTTTGGGTGGGTCCACTGAGGACTGCGAGGCTAAAGATTGCAAGCTCTCGAAGTGTCCTTACTCTGTAGCTCACAATAAGGCACAGGAAGCACAGGTGGTAATCGTAAACCATCACCTGCTAGCCCTACATTTTCATCTTCTTCACAAAACTTGCGACGGCGACCATCCCGTGTTGCTCCTCGGGGCCATCGACATCATTGTGATGGATGAAGCCCACGAGATGCCGGACATAGCCCGTAGTGTAATGGGATTTTCACTAACCTCGGGGAGATTTTCTTCTCTTGCCAACAAGTACTCCATGTTATGGGGTCAAGACGAAACCAGTGCGGCTATACGAGTAGCCGGAGACAGCATCGAAGTATTAGCTAAAGACTTGTTCATCGCCTCCCGCGAGGAACCCAGAAAGCTCGTTAGGACCCCACCATTCGATCAAGGTCAAATAGTCTCGGCGTTGGATGACGTTCTTATTAAAACAGAAAACAGCGACTCGCATGACAGCCAGAAACTAACCCGGCGGGCGACCGCTCTGAAGAATGACTTCTTACAAGTAGCCACACTAGCACGCCCCACAGAGTTCGTGTACTGGCCAGACAAGACGGGCAAGAACAGTCATGGATTTGAATGTCGTAGGTTGCATCCTGGAACGGTGCTTAGAAATTTCTTACAACCCCTGACAGTGATAGCCACGTCTGCGACAATGGACGTAGGAGATGATTTTGCATTTATCAAACATGAACTTGGACTACCCGATGCCGCATCAGAAAAGATAGGTAGCCCGTTTGACTTCAAGACCAATGCTCGATGGATGACCCCTCCTGACATGAAAGTTCAGGACCCGAATCATCCAGACTTCCCTTGGCAAGCGTGTCAAGCGATAGAGTCGGCAGTACGGGCCTCTAACGGACGAGCACTGATTCTCTGCACGTCTTACAGACTCATGGAAGTGTACGAGAACAAACTGAAAACGATTCCGGGTATCCATCTCCTGGTTCAAAGGTCTGCTCCTTTGCCAGAACTTGTACGCGAATTCAAAACTACCCCTAATGCTGTGTTGTTGGGGGTAAGCTCTTTATGGACCGGGGTGGACATACCCGGAGATGCTCTTAGCTTGTTGGTCATCGACAAGATTCCGTTTCCACAGATCAAGGAACCCGTTATTGAAGCTCTCTCAGAGATCCGCGGCAGAGATGCTTGGAGCAAGGTACAAGTACCGCGAGCTTGGATGAAAGCTCGCCAGGGAGTAGGTAGGTTAATCCGCGGCAAAACCGACCGAGGAGTAATCCTCTGGCTCGACCCCCGAGTAGTCATCAAATCCTATGGGAGAGACCTTAGAGAGACCATGCCGTACATGCCCAGACTCACCACTTACAACGAACTAGCGGAGTTCCTACGGGCGTAACCGACCGCGAGTTTGAGCTGTTCTTGGCTTTACCACAATCAAACGGAGTGGAGGTCCACGTACACCCCCCTGGGGCTCGGTTGTTTCGAGACGCCAATCGAGATCCCGTATGGTTGTACCACCAAGCCAGACTGGGGACCTTGAAAGTAGCCCCTATCGCCGTAGGGATATGCCCAGATAGGCCCCCCGACCCAGTACATGCCCAAATAGGGAAGCTACCCGTAAAGTACTTCCGAGATCATGCCCCAAGATTCATATGGCATCCGGCCAAGAGACGGTTTCACTCTGTAGGTACCCCACCTAGTTGGTTGTTCGATCCTGGGTGGGACGACCAAGGGTTAGCTGACGTTCGGGTTCGTCGTTGGTTAGAGAATAGGGTCTTCGATGTGGCTACTGAAACATCTGCGCTACAAGAACTCTTCTCCTGGGCGAGATACTTTCATAAGGCCAGAGGTGTGTTGCTGGTACCGGATCACATCAAAGCCAAGGAAGCCATCTCTGAGTGGGTCAAGAATCTAAATGACCAGTGGTACTGCAAAACCCCGTTTAGTTTGATGTATCCAAAGAGGCGCAGAATCAACACAAAGTTCAAACCCATCTCGTTACTTCAGGATAACGACATCTTTCAGTTCGACCGTGATCGGGTTCCGTACTGGATGCATTGTCGTGTCGCATGGGAGGCGCAAAGGGATCATAACCTTTCGCTGTTCATTGTACCGTCCTTTCAGGCAGCGATAACAGCCAACCTCAAAGAGTTCCAGGTGTTCTTGAATCACCCCCTGGATTTTGTAGCTCAAATAGGACCATGTACCAACGCAGCAGCACAGTCTCTATACCGAAAAGTTAAACGAAACACTTCAGCATACTGGAAGTTAGGGTGGACCAAGGCTGATACGTTGTACCAACGCATGGCGCAGTATGACCCCCGATTGGGAGGAAAGGAGTTCTTGAAGCAACTTGTAAAATTGTACAATCTCTAATAGATTGCGGTCATGGAGGTACATTCATGGCTACAACTAGCGACGATATCATCTGTGTGAACTTGAAAGGCGGTTGGACGGGATTGAAACCTCGTCTGAAAGCCCTGGCCAAAAAGCAGAAGGACCCCAACATGAGGAGTATGTCTGCTATTTGCCGAAACTTGATCGCAAAGGGCCTGAATTACCGCCCTGGAAAGGACCTGACATGACAGCAGGGAAACCATCCCTGGTAATGACCAAGAGTAACTGGGGGGATCACCGAGACGAAGTGAACCAAGTCATCGACTTCTATGCAGGTAAAGACACCCCTATCAACATGGCACCCATGTACTCTATCTCTGTGGTAGACGAATATGGTCGGTTGACTACGAAGTGCCCCCGTTTCGTATCTCGGGTAGAGGTGTTTTACTCTTCGGATGACGTGAATTTCGACGCCCATCTCACGGGCATAGGTATTGTTCTTATGGCTCTTGCGGGGATTTTCGGGTGCATGTTGCATCCTTTCATTACGATTATCAGTATCGTAGGTAACACCCCCTCTGCCATCAAGTGGATGCGTAGAGTGTCCTTCTAATGCCGGAGTTGTACCAGCATCAAGTAGACGGGATCTATCGTCTCAAAAACAAATTGCGGGATCTTCACGCTGGGGACACGGGAGTGGGAAAAACAAGACAGGCGTTGGAGGCCGCAGTCCAACGAGGTAGTACCAGAATAGTAGTGGTATGCCCAGCGTCTCTACAGGAGAACTGGAGTAGAGAGGTCCGTAAGTGGACTACACTGAAACCTCACACGGTCTCCCGCAAAACGTTTCGGTGGCCTCGGGAGAACGAGGCGGTAATTGCAAGGTGGAGCAACCTTCCCCTCCCTGAGAATAAGGACGACTGGAACTGCTATGAGTTCGACCCGAACATCTACCCGGATGACCCTCCCGATGGGCTAGTAGTCATTCTGGATGAATGTCACCTAGCATCTCGCGTCGAGAGTCGTAGGTATCGGTGTGTGGACGCGCTTATCAAAAAACTACCTGAAGACGCTTGCGTATGGGGGTTGAGTGCTACCCCCATGACAAATAGACCTGCTGGTCTATGGACCGTGTTGGGTCTACTGAGCTTACATCACGAATTCGGAAGTGCCGGCGGGTTTGTGGCGTCCTTGGAGTTCGACGGCATAAGCGATGAACCCGTCGGATTCACCGAAGAAGGTCGAGAGCACCTATCCAACGTTATGTTGCGCCAGAGGTCTACCGACATTGGTAGGATGCCTACCATAGTCCCTCCCAGGTGCGTTGAAGTAGACGTAGACCATGAATCTCGCCATAGCTTAGATCAACTGGTGGAGAAATTAGGGGGGCAAGAGTTCATTTCCTTCATCATGAAGACTGTCAAGAAGAGCAAGGAACGATTGGAGATGGAGACCCACATCGCTCCTGGGCGAAAACTGTTGGCCCAGATGAAAATCCCCGCACTTCTGAAAATGATCGAGACCTTCGAGCGAAACGAATTACCTGTGTTGGTGTTCTCTGTACACCGCCGGCCAATAGAACTTCTACGCCTCCGTCTTGGGTGTGGAGGATTCACCGGCAGTGACTCTCCGATGTACAAACAGATGCAAGTGGACAAATTTCAAAACGGGGAGATAAACGTCTTGGGATTCACAGGGGCAGGTGCTACAGGACTGAACCTTTCCAGAGCGTGCCATATGCTCCGGGTCGATCTTGACTGGAACGCCTCTACCAACCTGCAAGTTATAGGGCGCATGGCTAGACTTGATTCCCCTCATGATGAGGTTCAAACCTGGGACCTCAAGGCCAACCACTTCATCGACGACCTGGTGTTTGAGATCAATCAGAAGAAAACCGAGATGCTTGAGAGCGCAGGATTGTTGTGATACCGGCCCTAAAGTGGTTGTGGAATGTTATTCGGATGCACCCGCGGTGTGCCTGCGGAGTTCCAGGAACCCATGACGAATGCCCGGCATCTTGGGTCCGGGTTCGTTGCTGGTGTTGTTACAGATGTAGAAGATTCTGTGGTGGTGCCAATGAAGACGAAGACGAAGACGAAGATGATGACGCTGGCAGCCTTTTTTGAGCCTCTTGTTTAGCTAGCACACTTCGGTTTCCCCAGTGCCATACGTAGCTGGAGTGAATCTTGTACGAATACCGACCGATTTTTTCCGCCCTAACTATGAAGTCATCTTCATTGCCGTAGAACGGTAGTGCTTCATCGAATCCGTGTAGTTCCTGCCACGTTGATTTGGATACTCCAAAGCAAAACCCTGATATTCGTTTTTGAAGAGCTGCCATGTGATTGTACCGCTCTGAAACTTGGGCTCCTACAATCATAAGTTCGGCCATCGATGGAGGGCACGTAACATTGGTACCTGGATCTACATGATTAACTCCAAAATTCGAGGCTGGACTCACAGCAGAGAACGCCGATGGTAAATGCTCTCTAATTCTGTCAAGCCATCTAGGAGTAACCCATACGTCCGCGTTGATGAGAAAGTGCAAGTCCGCGTCTGACTTATGCAAGATGTCATTCCACAGGGACGTAAGTGGGATGTCATCCTCTGTGTTGTCGATGAGATCGCATGGGGCGCTAGTCCATTCTTGTAACAACGGGAACGTCTTAGCCTGAATGTCCTTTGTCATGTACCCAATCATAGTACAACGAATGTTCATACCCAGCTCCCTAACACAGATTTGGCGCGTTCCGTGAATCCTTGTTCGGATATCTCATAGACTACCTTGGAGTCAGGGATAAAGCTATCCGCTCGATCCCATTTTCCCATTATGTCCTTGGGGTCTGCATCGTTGATCCACCATTCTTCTGGTAGCCATTCTCGAATCGCTCCTGCTGGATATGCCAATACTGGGATACCAGATAAGTAGGCATCTGCCGCTGCTAATCCAAACGCTTCGGGAGGGTTTTTGTCCAGACCTGCGAGCTGAAAAAATACCCTAGCATCCAGGTACAGCTCTTTAATTTTGAACTCGGAGGCGTCTTCTATCAAGGTGACACCTTGAGCGGCGGCTTGGTTCCTGATGACCGTCTTATCAAACAGAGGGCTACTCCAAGTTGCCCCTACCATCACGAGTGGAAAGGCTCTATCGCATCGTCTGTGTATGCGTAACGCCGCGATAGCCCCTTTGGCCATCGTTAGCCGACCTACGAATAACCCATACGATCCAGAGTTTCTTCGATTGACCACAGGCTTACCAAAAGGCATCAAGACCTTGGGAGTCACGGACCATGTGTTGTGTACTTGGGCCGCGGACCACTTGGAGGACGCGATAACCTCCGCTACTTTCAGAGCTTCATCTTGAAACGACAAGGAAGACGGTACATGGCACCACAAGAACACCTTGGCGCCTTTGGGGTACCTGTACGTATTCCCATGAGGGGCCATGTCGAAGTAGACTTCTGTAGGTTCTCCTGCGAACCCTACAATGTTCTCCGTGCGCGTCGCCAGTTTTACTTGGTGCCCTCGCCCGATCAACCAGTGAGCAAAGTCCTTGCTCCACCTTTGACCGCCCCCTATTCCCGAAGACATATCGTCAACGAAGATGCGCATAGTTAGCCCTACTACACAAGTACGCTCTACGAGCCTGCCATAACCTGGTGTGAACCGGAGTATTATTCCCCTGCGTCATCCCATGGGGGTTGAGATTCCACGCACCTACAACTTGGTTTACGTGGACGTGAGCCTCTTTAGAGTACATAAGGCGCAAAGCAAGTTCCCAATCGTAGGTCCACGGTAGGGTTTCCACACATACGAACGGCACTCTGGAGAAGACCTCTCGACGAAATACGCACCCCTGTAAAGGGACTGCGTTTCTATTTACCAAGGTCTCCGATGGTTCTCCAGAATACGTAACGCCTGTAGGTCTTCCAGCACTGTACTCTTGTACTTTCCCTGATGCCCACATTGCGTCGGACGACTCTATTGCATGCACAAGAACGTCCACGCTACTGGGAGGATCATCATCAAACCCGTGAACAACGTAATCTGCTTTTGAATCTTGTATAGCAAACCAAACCAAGTCCCCAGGTCTTTCGGATTTGTGCTTCTCTCGGATGCATGGGTGTAAAGGCAAGTCACTCCAATCGTCTATATTTGACATGCCATCGGGAAGCACCTGTACCTGAATGTTCAGAAGACCCGCAAGTTCGGAGGCAACATGTAACCACGCCGCGGACGCGGGCCATAACGATGGCCGTCCGCATGATGGGATGAACACATCAACGGACTTCATTTACCGAGGAGCGTCGAGCACCATATGAGAATGAGTACAAAAATCTAACGACCTACATGATGTGCGCTTCCTACCCGGAACCTGCCAATTGTGTAGCCTATTGTCAAGTGCAATAGACAAGTCAGTTTGAAACCTTTCGGTTCTTGGTAGCATGCCGTGGCCACATGGCAAGTCCATCCATGATTGGACTGTCTGTGTCTGTACAAACCAACCCGTTGCTCCTATTAGTCCCCTTCTACCCCAGTCTTCATCACAAATCTTGTCGGACAGAATCCCCATTTGAGTTGCCCACTCCAAGAAGTCTGACTCAAGTACGCAGGTCCATAGATGGCTATCGCGAAGATACGGGGCGCGGCCCTGCCCCGTAGAGATAATCTTTTCTCCTTTGATATTCCTCAGAGTAGCGTACTGCCAAGATGGACAACAAGGAACATCCACAGGAGCAGACACATATTCGTTGTTGTAACCCCCAAGGTCTGAGATGTGTATAGGCACCAGGGCATCCTCGGGCGAAGCCTCAAGCGCAAACAAGTGTTTATCCCAATCGGGGGCAAAATACATGTCGATGGGTCCAAGCCAAACGTAGGTATTGTCGTGGGTTTCTCGAACAACATCCTCTATGAGCATGGTATACGCGGCATAAAAATCTGCCGCGTTCCCTGCATCTTGGGCGTCTTTTGGTGGGTCCATAATGGTTACGGCCACTTTGCCGTGAGTGGCCTTCCATCTCTGGGCCAGTTCGAGTATTGAAGAGTAGTTCTCAGATACATCCATAGGCAGAGGAGACGTATTGGGATTGTAGAGGTACATCCATACCTCTACAGGCTCACAGGAATTCTTGTCCAAGCTATCCAGAAGAAGCTCTATAGCCCTGACTCGGTTCATCGCCCATACAGGTATGACCGTTCGGTGAGCCACAGTTACCCCCCTCTCCGCTGAATCATTTCCAAACCTCGCATGTTGTTCAGCCCTATGCGATTCACAGCGAGACCTTCTCGCTCCAGTCGATGGACTACCTTTTGCGCCGCCTTACGGGCTTTAGGGTCCATCTTCGTGTCGTGAATCATCACCATGCACGTAGGAGCTAGTCTCTCTGCAAAGTTTCGCAACTCTGCGGGAAACCTATCCCCGTAGTCGGCATCTAAGAACAACATATCAATGGGGTCATTACCTGGGATTACTGCGTGTTGGGAAAACTCGATCAGATGTGTGACAAAATGGTCTACCCGTATGCCTTTCCACAGTACCTCTGGGACACCATCGTAGTGGTACGTGTCTACAGTAACGAGGTGTCCGGGTTTCTTGTCTGTGTCTAAGTAAAAGTTATCTGCCAATCCACACGCGATCCAAGCTGCTGAAAACCCTTTCATGGTTCCTGTCTCGACGACAAGCTGAGGGCGTATTCGTCGCACCAGTCCGTACAGAAGAATGCCCGTTTCAACCTCTATAGCATTGTCTCTACCATAAAGGTCAGCCGCATTCGTAGCGTCAACCTTGTCAAACTCTTGCCCCCGACACAGTTCATACAGGCGATCAAAAGATAGATCGTTTATCACAGGGCTTTTACTCCGCGTCTGGCCGTTTCAGGTGCGGCTGGGAGTGTAGTTGCAACAGGTCGAATCCTCGCATGTTGCGCATAGCCATATGGTCTACGGTCAATCCTTTGTTCTTGGCTTTGGTCTTGATGATCTCGATGCCTCTGTTCATTCGGGCATCGAGGTAAGTATCATGGAACGCTACCCAACACGGATCTGCCAGGCGTCCATGCAGATAGTCCCATTCGGCATTGATAGACTCGGCCGAATGATCTGCGTCAAGCCATAGAAAGTCGATAAACATACTTACAGGTACAGGGATTGCGTGGGAGTCCCCTATGTAGTGAGTGATGTAGCGATCTACCTCTAACTCGATCCATAGGTGTTCGGGAACGCCGTCGTAACGGTTCGCGTCTATCGTATGAAGATGCCCCGCAGGTATGGAGACGTTCATCTCATGGTTGTCCTTCAGAGCACATGCGATCCAAGCTCCTGAGAACCCCTTGTGGGTACCTGTCTCAACAACTACCCGAGGACGCATACGCCGCACCAGAGAGTACAGTAGAAGGCCAGACTCTAGTTCGATAGCTGTAGCCTGCCCGTCTCGGTCCGCCGCAATCATCGAATCTACTCCGTCAAACCTGGCTCCAGACACCAGCCGCCAAAGCCTTTGAAACGATGCTTCTCCAATCATGTTCTATCCTTCCCAAATTCCAGACGAGTACCATTTCAAGATGGCCTCAGCCCTTTGGACGCATGTGTGATGTTTTTTAACCAGGTCGTGGGCGGCTTGCGCAATATGCAAGCACCTGTCTCGGTCCCGGAGAGTTTCCCGAATGATCTCTACGGTCTTGGGGATGTTGGTGGGATCTATGTACACCGCGTGTATCCCATCCTCAAATGCTGGTTTTATATCCGCGCATGGTGGGTCCAAGAACATCAAAGTCGTAGGGGATATGGGAATCTCGAAGTTCCTCAGAGTAGTTCTGCCATGACCTCGTAAGCTAACCGCTGAGGCGCAAGAACCGAGCTCCGTGACCCACTGATACCATCCTCCGTGACTGGCATTGGTAGTCACTGAACTGGAAGTACCACGAATAGAGTTGTTTGCCGGCGCAGTCTGACAATTAAGATCCTCACAATTACACAGAGCGTCCACCAAGGGTTTACGAACAGAAGAAGTCCAACCCATCTGTAGATTCACGTCGAACTGACTACCTACAGATATCTGATGGGGCCATACTCTAGTAGGAGGAGCCGAAAACGGAAAGGCATGGACTCCGTTTACTACCCTGTCAGGGCATACCCCTTTGTGAGCATAACCATCGCACACTCCTACGTAAGTAGGATCATGGCCTGTTTTCAGATGTAGGTCTGGTTGCCATTCCTTTAGTAGTTCCCAGCGTATGTCCGGGTAGTCTTCTCCATCCAGAGAGACTGCCCGACCAAGCCGTGTACCACCTACCGAGTTACTACCGAATTTCTTTCGCAGGTAGTTCATCATTTGCTGGACAACCATGCGAGTATTAGCCAATACGATTAGATCGTAATCTTCAGGGTTGATGTCCTGTAGTCGATCTTTATGAGGGAATTTCCAATGTCTGGGCCACCACTCTGGACATGCGGTGTACCCTGTGAAAGATCGTTTGAAGTGGTGCTCATAAGGGTACGTATTCGTTGCCCACTTCACAATCTCTCCAGAGTCCTCCACCCGGAGGAACCCCTTGCCGTTCATGTCTTCCCGGTTTGGACACAGAGTAATAAACTCTACCCCGACGGTCTCCACCATCCCCGCCAAGATAAGATACTCGGAGTAGTCTCCTTCGGGGTGAGTAAGCCACAGGATCTTCATATTACGCCCATCTCCTTCAGGACGTATCTGGCTCTCTTCGTATGTGTATGTGAACGTAGTAGCTTTACTTGTCCAGCTTTAGCTACTTGAAGAAGTTCTTGTTTAGGTTTTGCTAACAGATTTTTTACTAGAGCAACGAGTTGCTCTACGGTTTGCCAACGAAAGCAGTCTTCCCCGGACACAAAATCGTCATATGGGACCTTGATAGTGGTGTCCGTAACCAACACAGCACCAAAGAAAGGGATCTCCCAATTTCTTAGCGTGTCCATGCCAAACCCTCGAACGGATATCCCGAGCAATGCCCGTTGCAGGTTGTCACAGTACTGTTTGGGACTGCCCCCATGAGTTCCCGCGATGGAACATTCAGGGATCTTGGCTAGAGCTTCTACTACTATCCCTCTTTTGGGGTGAGTTGGACTACACTGGAAGTACGCTCCTGATCGGTTGGGATCTGTGGGGTCTCCTGGGGCGCATAGGTCCCCCCACCCACAAGAAAACGGCAAGGGGAGGATCGGGATGGTCCCCCATTGTTTGTATGAATGCGCCTCTTTGATGAAAACTCTCCGCACATCCATACCCCGAAGGCTTTTTCCTAGAGACGGGAAATGAGCTGCGTCTTCGCTGTCAGTGATACCTATGTTTTTAAGCTGCACTCCACGGGCTACCAAGGCTGCAAATGCGGCCCAGATTCCTTTACGACTGGACTCGGTTATCACAGCGTCGAATGACATTTCAGCTAGATCATCGAGAGTCCATATTGGAGCGTCCGTTACTATATCGAAGAAGCTATGAGGGGCCATAAATCCTTCGTGGTCCGGTAGCACTGGGTGAGATCCCTTTACAGTCTCATATGTCTTTTGCTCGTGGTGCGCCGGTTTGTATGGCCACTCGATTACATTATCCGCTCCTAAGACGTTGACCAATCCTCGATACAGTAGATCCCCGCCATAATCCCCCTCGGGATGGGTAAGGAACAAGATCCTGGGCATCAGCGTTTCCTCAGCACGGTGACAAACGAAAACCGTGTGTCTTGTAGTTTGTGCTCAATTACCTCAAGGGACGTTACCCTTTGAGCTTCGACTAGGAACTGCTCCGCGGTCCAAGCATGCTTATGATCCGGGTCAATTTTGAATACGTCCATGCGTGGGGGACAATGTTCAGGCACCACAAGAGCCATAACTCCACCACTACGCAAAAGTCTCCCCCAGGACTCAAGAGTCTGTTCCAAGGGGGCTGCGATATGTTCAACTACATGATTTGCAAGCACCAAAGAAAATACTCCATCAGGGAATATCCCCAATCCGTAGGTGGGATGGTCATCATTGCAGATCGAGTCGTGCCGCATAAAGTAGGGGGTGTTTTCCCCCGCGTCTAACCGAATATGTCCTTGCAACAAGGATCTCTCTGCTACAGGCATAGTCTCTGGATAGTGAGCTGGTAGTCCTACTCGTACGTCGGTAGTCAAACATCCTGGACACGGTACCCCAGCGGACCCAAGACTGATACCAATCGACCCCGATTTAACGCACATCTCCATTGCCCAAAAAACATCGACGGCACGCTGCCAATATCCTATTAAATTGTCCTTTCGAGAGTAATCCAGACGATGCGGTTCCTTGGGTTTCCGATAATCATAACCCTCAGGGAAGTGCTCCAAGATGTATTCTTGGCCGGATACTACATCAACTACCGGCATTTCGAACCTCCTGACACCAAGGACACTGACATGGTGGATCAATAGCTTCCATCGGGCCTGCAGGAGCCATCCAAGCTACCTTGCGCTCTGGTATCATGGCCATGTATTTGGGGTGAGTAAAATCGAAAGGCGACATACTAAACTTTTCAGGAACTCCCCACTTTTCACAGTAGAGCTTTCTAGAACGTTTCATGATGGCTGATGCGTTTATTTCTTTTCGGCAGTCATGGAATGTGGCAGACCATTGATGCCATAACACGGGCCATTTGATGATGTAACTTGGCCTTCCTTTAGACGCCATAAAAGTCGCTTGATGGCTTTCTTCGTGAAACGCAATGAACTCCTCTGGGAACTTCTCTGATATGTCCCAAGAGTCTCTGGTAAACCCGAAGGCGAATCCATTGGCGGCCATCACTCGACCAGGAGGAGCATTCGAATCTGGACGGCGCGCAATGTGTTTTCTTAGACCTTGAGCATCGAGATCCCTTTTGTCATGGTTTCTCGGTTGAACTAATAGAGGGTTCTCGATTAACCCTGGCACGTCTGGGGGATCAAACCAGTAACAATCAAACCCAACTGCCCCCACAGGGTCGCTATGTTCGAGAAAGTAAACTCCGTTACGTAACCAATAATCCTCTAGCATCACATCATCGTTCAACAGAAACACAGACGATACCCGAGGGTCTCCAAACAAGAAGTCTGTTAGTTCATTCCACGTTCCAGGCACCCCAATGTTGAACGTTCGATCCAGTATTGAAGCAACAAACCCTTGATTACACAATTGGTATGCAAGTTCTCTGGACTTATCACTGATACCAGTAGGGTGCCCATCATTGGATACGACTATGTGAATCTCACTTGGGTCAATACCGTGATCTCTGTACATGAACGATTGTAGTAAGCTCTCGACTCGAAAGTGACCCCCATACGTAGCTATACCTACGCCGACACCCATTACCAATTGCCCTTCAAGAAAGAGTAGTTCTTGTAGAACATTTCCTCCCACTTGCGGTTGGGCCACCACGCATGACCGTTTTGAGTTAGTAGTAAATCGTGCATGGTTTCATACACTCGACGGAGGGGTTTCTTTTCAGCCATCGAAAGTATCAACCCCGCTATGGTGCACGACTGGTGTGACCCGTCCTTACAAACTACCGCGAGGATCTTACCCGATTTGATTACGGGGACTCCTACGTTTAGCCAATCCATAACAAGGGCAACTGGAGGAGGTGTATCGTAGGTGTCCATAGGAGCAAGAACCGCTCGGATACCCGATCCCTCCAACCCCACGAGTCTTTCTCTGCTCATGGTGTACAAAACCGTGTGGACTCCGATGTCCCATAACTTACCCGTGTCCGCAGTCACCCCCACGGTTAACAGGGTTGGTGTGATTTGCCGAATTACCGGAGCTGAGTCTTTCAAGTTTCTGCCGAAGGTAGGTGATCCATAACCACGTTACCTTCTAGGTCCATGTAATTTACAGGCTCGTTTGGTAGCGTAAGACCGGCGATGACGGACTCATATGGGCCACCCCACTTTTTAGCAAAGACTCTACGAGAAAGTTCTAGCCGGAGAGACGCATTCAGATGTTTGTTTGTTTTGAAGGTGGCGGCGTGTTCATGTATGACCCCTTGCGGGATAGTGATGTTCATCAAGTTTGCTTGAATACAACGAAGGCTCATGTCTACGTCCTCAAACGTAGCTCTAAATCTCTCGTCAAACTTCCCAACTGTCTCTATGGTTTGAAGAGTAAGTCCGAAGGAACACCCCACGGAGATGTAGTTTCGATAGGGTTTACCCCGATGGAGTAGAACCGGCCATCTGAGTTCGAGACCTGTAGACCTCTGGTGATATGGAGGAATACCTACTAACCCCACTCCGGGGTTGTTTTCCAACGCGAATACCGCGGAATCAATAGCCCTTGGCAGAGTTTGAATGTCATCATTGAAGATCAAAACGTTGGAGATATGTTTCTCGATGGCTCGGTCTATGATGGTGTTCCACGCCGCTGGTACACCACGGTTCTCCGGTCGCCCCTTATCATCTTGGTGACATCGTAGCTTTACTCCAAAAGACTCGCACACTTCTTCTAGCTGTGAAGCCTCCACAGAAGATGAGCCATCATCTACCACAATAACGGAGTACTCTATCTTCGGAGGGAAGTTCTCCAAGCTACGAAGAAACGAAAATACCCTTTCGGGACCATTGAGCGTCGGGACACCAATAAGACACTTCATCGGGATAGATCCTCATAAATGGAATCATAAATCCCCGCCAGTAGAGACCCACGTCTGGCAACCAGACGAGTGCGGGACACACACACGCAGCTTGGCAATTGATGTTTCTCAATGACTTCTAGCAAGGCGTCCCCAATTTTCCTGGCAGATGCGTCCACTGGAAAATATCCAGCGGACACATCAGTTGGAACATGGGACAGTAGGGTGGAGGAACTGATAAGAACAGGTCGGCCGGCTGTAAAGATAGTCTCTACGGCCCCTGACTGACTCACCCCATTCGTCCGATACGCAAGAACCAAGGCGTCGCATACAGCTAACGTTCGGGTTACTTCCGGGGCTGACATGTACCTGTCCAACAACAGATGCGGGCCAGTCTGGGCCGTGTTCTTAACAGACTTGAAGTATGCATCTTGATGTGGAAGTACGTGAGAACCCACGATAAGAAGTTTGGCCCCTGGGTACACCCTACGAACCGTAGCCATCGCCTGAGCCACGTCCATGAAACCCTTGTGCTTCACGTAAAACCCAAAGGTCCCCACGATAGGCTGAGAGTCTTCTACCAATACGTCGGCCTCGGGAGCCCATAGAGACTCATCAGACACCGCCAAAGGGACCTGAACCGCTTCAGGGAACGCTCCAGCCATGTTGTCTGAATGAACTATACATAGAGCTGATAGTTCTAACCAAGACTTCAACAGGATTACTGCCTTGTCTGCCGGCCCCGTATGAAGGTCCATGATGATCTTTACATCACCCAAAGCCGCCATCTCAAGAAGCTCGGTAAACGCCTCCGGGTTACGGAATAGACTGAACTCGTGCTGAATGTGTAGGATGGTTACGCCTTGTTGAATGGCACTCTCGAAGAACTGGGCATGGCTAGTTGCTTCTGGGTCTTGAGACAGGACCACACATGGGGTCTTTAGATGCCCCAGGAAGTTCATGGCGTGCTCGCGAATACCGCAAAGCACGTTTGGATTTACAACCATGCCAACCTTCATAGAATTTCCTCAAAGAATCTCCCAGATTCAATACGCGACTCCACCTCTGTTATCCATTCTGGCATGCAACCAAGCGCCTCAGCCGCAACTTCGGAGATCAATTCTGCATCTAAAGCATTGGACACAGCGTCCACAAGGCACATGTTCACGGACCCCCTTATAGCTGTAATGGTATTCTTTGCCACAATCTCATTAACAGTATTCAACCCAGGAGTTTTGATGTACCCACGTAATCCTATATCTGTCCTATGAAATCTATGTAGGTCTGTGTCTCCATTGCCCACCAGTGCATGTTCGTGATCGAACCATACCGATATCGGAGTCCTCGGGGTGCGCCCCACATTCTTTAGAGTCCGATCACAGTTATGAAAACACGCATCCAGTACAGCCATTGCAGATACGGCAGATGGAGAGATCCTGTCTATGGCTGGGCACAACCCGAAGAGATACTCGGTAGCTCCCGTTAACCCATCAGGACCTTCTAAGATTATAGCCTCTGGGATATACGCACCTAAGCAACGCAAAAAACTTCGAGGGGCCAAGGCACTATAGAGGTATTCGTTTACGTACCTATGACGATCATGGGCCGTCTTTACAAAATACTGCTTATCGTCATACTCAACGATGTGGTACCTATGTGGGTTTAACCTAACTTTTCCCATATGTCCTTCATAGGGTCGTGGCAGATGTTTGTGACTACCTTGTAGGATTCCCATATCCCTTGCATCACTACACCTACGGCCTCCCCTATACACATGCCCCGGACTCGCAAGGCCAACACAGCCAAGGTAGGACTACGGGTTTGACCCGCAGCACAATGGATAAATAGTCGGTCAGTACCTTTGCAAAACTCGATGAGAGAATCCAAGTCAGTACCCGCTTTGGTAAGTGACTCCCCATCCCGGTACTCATAATACAAAGAATACAAAGAGTCGCGAGGGGTCGGGGGAACCCCGTGGAAACAACTATTCTTAGGATGAGTATCGGGCCTCCAAATATGAATCGCTCTGTCCGCTTGTACCTGTTTTAGTACACAAGCATCCCTATCACCAACGATGATGCCTAATCCAAGCTCAGCTATTCGAGGGGCACCTCTGGACATCAACTACTCGCGAACACCCCACGGGCAGTTTGATCCTTTGAATTAGCCGCGTCCATGTTCTTGATCGCATCCATATGGGTTTTGGTCAAGTAACGCATCTTACCCAACAAGTCTGGGCAGTAGTCTGTAGTAGGAATACACATGATAAACGACTCGCCCATCGGAGTGTCGAGTCCCATGCGATCCAAAGGATAGTCCACATCGAATACGATGGTGTTGGAGTCAATCCACCACGGTAGCTTGTGTAGTGGGAAATCTAACACGCGACTCCACGCAGACTGAAGAGCTATTCTACGAATGTTGGTATGAAACTCTTTGGAGTCGATCCTAGCTTCTCCATCTGTGGCGGTGAAATCCAGGATCACTACGTCAAACTTCTCGTCCTTGTGACGGGACACGTACTCGTAAGCATCTCCAAACACGACCTCAACCCTAGGGTCGTTATAGGCGTCCCGGTTGAGTTTGCATAGGTCTGGGTGGGCCGCACAAAACTCGACGAGTCGTCTGTTCCAATCTACTATGACTACCCGTTTAGGACCGAACTTGAGGGCTTCCGCCGCGGAGCAACCGTCACCCCCGCCGAGGATGAGGACGTTCTCGACAGGCCACTTCGACGCCACACACATGAGTGGTAGAGAGACCAAGACCTCATGATAGATATGAGACGTGACCGTATCGAGTTGGAACGCGCCCTCTATGGTGAGGCGGCCATTGCTCCAAGCAAACGGTTCAAACCGAACGTCAGGCGTAACGATACACCGAGCCTCGTCCACGTGACCCCCTTGTGACGAATAGAATTTACCCCGATTTGCAGGGAAGTCAACTACGAGATTTTAATCTCATACGAATCCTGTTTCGCACGCCAGTAGCTTCTTGGAGCAATTTCATGGAGTCCAGAACTTTCTCCTTTAGATCCTCGGGTACGGCTTTGAGCGCAATGTCTGTTGACCTGACGGCAATATCCGCTTCCTTATCGGCATCGTCCGCCTCTTGTCTGGACGTAGCGTTTCGTTTGAGGGACAGGATTGTACCCCCCAAGGCCGTTATGATCGCGGCAATGCCGGCAAGGTCCAGTCCAGTGAGCTTACCTACTACTCCTATGGTAGACGCTGTGATGACTTCCCGTTGGGCCGCTGCTCGGTCAGATTGCTCACGATGCTCTTGGGCTTTGGTAGGGGTGTAGGTCTGTGGAGTTGGAGGACCCCCCGTGAGGTTGCGTTGTAACGTCTCAGCACCCAAGCGAGTGTCCAGGCCGAACCCCACGATAGCCTGTCCATCATGCGCTACAGTGGGATCAGGGTGGGCAGCCAGGACCGTACCTTTGGACTCGACCAGTTCACCGATTTGACGCTGATCCTCAACGATGCGTCTGTCGCCGTCACTCACACACCCAAGGGCAACCAGGAGCAACCAGTTGTGTCTCATCACGATTTCACCCCTAACCAAGTCAGAAACACAGACACAGCAGCAGCTATAATACCGCCCACGATCTTGATAGTTTGAAGCGCCCCAGTCTGCTTGTCCGAGATGCTCTTGAGTTCATGAATTCTTCTCCACTGGGCTTGCTCGTTGACTGACATCTCTTTCAGGGTGATCTCGATGTTGCTCACGCTCTGGGTTAGGAGGGCTAGGGATGTTTCCATCGACGGCTCTGGAGTCATGGGAAGTTTTCTCCTTTTGACGTTCCACCATGACCCGTACGATGGTCTGTTGGAGTTCTACAACACCCGCGGCGAAGTTCACTATCTGGACACTAGACCCCCTACCCCAGTCTACGTCTCTGGGGATCAAACCACCATCTTTTCCTACAAGGAAAACCCCGTTCTGGTCAGTACTGAACTGTTGTCTCATCAAAGCGTGAAACGCCTTACCAGACAGAGTGATGGTTATAGTGTCCGACCCGTTCTTCTGAGCTTGGATCTGGCGTAGTTGATCTGAAAAAACTTCTTTTAGCGCATCTGAGTTCATGCGTCGCCCAGCTCCGCTTTGAGTTTTTCTAGTTGTTGCTTCTTGATGGACCGCTCGTTCAGCACTCGAAGAGTATTGAGCGTCGCTTGTGCAGCATCGAGCTGTTCTTCCGGGTGCAGATTGGACAGCGCAACCAAAATCTGATCTCTAGCTGCCGTAATCCTATCTTGAGCCTCTTTTTGGGCTTGTTGACGCGGGGATAGTACCGGCAGGGTTGGATTTGGATTGTCAAGTGGCATCGGATCATTTCTCCTGTAGAGGTTACATTTTGGCCATGACTGTTAGCATTCTAACCATACATGAACTACGGCATTTATGGCAGACGTTCCGTTATTTACTACTTTCACGGTAATATAATTATTCGTAGCCATAGCTATAGAATCTTTTGCCGCTGTTGTAGAAAGGTTATTTTGACCGTCGGCTATGGTTACGGCTAGAGCTGTAGCTACATTATTTTTGTAAACCGTAAATACGGCTGTCCCACCAGAGGTTGCAGGTTCCTTGCTTGCAGAAATTCCAACTAGAGAACCTGCTCGGTAGGGAAATATGTAATACAGTGCGGTACCCGCGGTGACTTTTTGCGTTACTGCAACTGTAGTGGCTCCTGACCCTGCTGCTTGATCGAATTCAAATTCCAACGCGGTACGAAATCCGCCGGTCGCATCCACATCTTTAGCTACTACAATGCCGCTGCCGGGAGTGACAATCAATTCATTGGTAACTCCTTGGTCCCCAATCGTAACTACTCCTGTGTCCGCAATTTTGAAATCTATGCGATCAGGATTTGCTGTGATGTTCTTAATATAGAAAGATGCCGCGGCTGCTATATCGTACGTATTGAAAGCGGCTGTTGGGGATTCAAACCTAACAGTTGGAGATTCAGAGTACAGATGCAGCCCAACGACAGCGGGCGTAACTGCAACGCTTCCGATCATTACTCCGTTGGCCCCAAATCTTACGGGTCTCGCAAGAGTATCCACAACAAATCGGGTTGCCCCCCCAGTCTCTATTAGCTTCCATGCCCCAGCGGGAGTGGCGGCGTCGTCCCCAATTTTGATGTCCCAACTTCCTCCTCCCACGTCATCGTTATCTATAATTAAACTGGGATCTCCAGTTCCTTTTATAGTTTGACTTTCAGAGAACGTATTTGCCGCATTCTTTAGTGCTGCCTCATTAATTTGGTCGAAGGTGAGCGTCACGCCGTCCATTTTATTGAGTTCGATGGCCGTGGCCGTGATAGCCACCCCGAGCTGGTAGAGCTTCCCGGTTTGGTCGCAGAGCTGCACACCACCGCCGTTTAGCAGGAAATCGCCGCCACTGTTTAGCCACAGCGCGACGAGACCAGACGTCTCATTTTTTATCTGGAACGCTGACGCATTCGCGAAAAAGCTCCAGTCGTCGTGTCCGGCCGTCGTGTCGATGAACCTGAATTTGGGCAGCGCGCCCGAGACCGTGACCTCGCCGTCCTCGACGTTGAACGTTCCGGCGGCCGCATCGACATCGACTTGTAGCGGTCCGCCCTGCCCGATCAGGAGGCGGTTACTCGTGTTCAAACCGATCAGATCGTACGTCGTTGTTCCAGCCGCATTCAGGCCGGTCAAATAGATGTCGTTCGCGAGCCGTTGATCTGCGGTGAAAGCATTCGCGACCGACAGCCCCGGAGCATCCAGCGTCGCGCGTGAGGTCGTAGCCGTCGATGGTCACACCCGCCGTTACCGCGAGGTTGCCCGTGAGATTCACGGTCCCGTCGGCCTTCAAGAACGCTAGCGAGTCTAGGCCGTCTAGCAACCCAGCGTTCGCGGCCACGCCGTCCTGGATCAGACAGCCGTCCACGGTCACGCCCGCGCCGACGACTGCCTCGGCCACGTTACCAGTCGCGATCCCGTCGCCAAAGGTTTGAAGACCCGCGAAGGTTTGGGCTACGTTTAGGGCCGCAGCCCCTAGTGTTACAAGGGCCTGAACGTCCGTCGTGTCGTCTAAAAGAGTACGAGCGAATGCCGTTAGCGAAGTCCCAAACAGAGTAAACACCAAAGCAGTAGTGCCAAGGGTGATGGGGTCGTTCGTCGTAAGCATCCACCCGGTGTCTGCTAAGGTAGACCCCTCGGATACTGTTACACCTATTCCCGAAGTAACCTCCGCGCTTGTGTCTGCGTCTGTAGCACGAGTCCATGCACCAGTGGCAACTACGTAGATTCCGTTTTCGGCCCCCGCTGTCTGGTTCTTTACCAGTACTCGATCCCCTGTTACGACCGACACACCATCGATTGTTTGTGGTTCCCCCGACAGAGTAATATTCGCCGTAGTAGCCACACGAACCGATGGTTTCCAGTCGATACCAATGGCTACGGCATCGACATACGCCTTGGTGGCCGCGTCCTGTGCTGACGTAGGATCTGCTACAGAGGTGAGCTTCTGACTACCGAAGCTGTTCTCCTGGGTAAAGGCGTTAGCTTCATCTTTGAATGCTAGGTTCTGTCCACCTATGCGGACGAACACTGGACCTGTAGTGTCGGTACACATGTACAGGTCTTTGGCAACCGTGTTAGCAACCAGTTTTTCAGTCCACTGGCGGCCTTCAGGTAAATTGCTGTTTGGGTCCCCAGCGTATTTATCGGGATTTTGTCCTTGCCAAATCCAGATGGAGATTCGTTCCTTCTCCAACTCTATCTTTTCATTCCACTCAGGGATGTTTGGTGGTGGGTTTCCAATGAAGACCATAGCTTTGATCGTGCGCCCACGAGGACGGATCTCCCCTGGGGTACAATCGGGCATGTCGTAGTCCGCGTCACAAGCTACACCAAAACTGTAGCGTACCTTGTGAAGTGGTAAGCTAACTGCCTCTGAAGTCCCATCGGATTTTCTACGCCATAATTTGATGTTTCCTATAGGGGGCGCCGTGCCCTCTACCCGAGACTGCACGTCAGGAATTTCAAAGATGCTGTACTCTTGACGACCCTTCAAATCTGAAATTTGGTTGTTGGCCCATTGTGTAAGATCCGCAGCCGCAGACATGTACGGCAAGATGACATGCCGCATCTTTTTGCCATAGGCTGTTTGGTCTGTTGCGTCTGAAACTTCTTCAGTACGGGCTTGTCCTCCATCGTTTCGACCAGTGACCAAGATGGTATTGGTCCCTCGGTCGTGGGCGTCTCCCGAGTCAAGTTCCTTTACGTCTTTCCCGACGATGTACACATTTCGTTCTGGGACTGTAGTTACTTCCGCGGCCATGCGAAACTTACGGGTGTCCGGGTCTATATCGAACTCTCTGGACCCTTGAGTCTCGGCTAGTGCGGCGATCACTCGACTGGCGGAGCCTACTGCGTCAAACGTCGCAGGGGTGTAAGTAGACGCAGCAATCAGCGAAGCGTCGTAAACAATTCTAGTCTCAGTATCGACACCCTGATTATCTAGGATATCTCCGATGATGGTCTTTACGTCTTGATTACCGGCGGTGTAGTCGTTGTCTAGCTTTACTGCGGTAGCTTCTGAGGCCCATTGTCCTTGCACACGAATAGATGTCACCGTTTTGGATGCTACCACCGCAGCTTTCACATCTACGATGCGGCCTCGATACCAACGGGTGTAGTTCACCTCTGGTTGCAGTCGTAAATCTAAGATTATTTCCCACCCATCAGTGACATAAGTGTCGGGGTCTCCCAGGTCCCCTTCGACTTTGAACATGGCTGGGCCAGAACCACCTTTGGCTAACCATTCCCATTCAGCTTCAAGTACGAGTAGTTTGCGGTCTTGGGTGAATGTTACTCCAGCACCAAACCCACTTGGTTTTACAAGCCAAGCGTGGACGTTGAATGGTTCGGGAATCTGAGCGGCAGCTTCAGCCACGGATCAAATCCATCTAGTAGTGTACGCTAAATCAACTGTGATACTGGTAGCAGCCGACGTGGTTGGAAGGGTCCACTCCAGTTCCAAAGAATTGGTTCCAGTCTCGAACCAAATTACATCACTCGCAGTCCCTCCACCCTGTGCAGCACTGGGCAACCAGTCACTAAGACTGCTTACGCCATTGTTCGTGATATCGAAGCTCGGAGTGTCAAGAATGAGTTTGTTGCCCGATGACACCGTTGCCTTGAAGTGAAACGTTCTACCAGGAAAGTTTGCCGCCGCAAGCATTGCCAACGTCGATACATTACCACCTACTGGTGTGAACGTGATCCTCGGAAAGATGGTTGTTCCCCCACTGTTAGAAGGAGAAATCGTGTGCGGAGCCCCAGAGGTAAGGTACGAAAAATCTGATTCGTTGTCCCCTGGTGCCCAAACTCCAGCACCCCCGCTAGTAACACTGATCCAACTATTGGCCGTAGCGTCTGCTTCTACCCGAGTTTTCAGGGAGTCGGCAGTAGATTGATCTGGGGCTACACCATCATAGTTAACAGTAATGTCCCTCTGTTGCCCGTGAATCATTCGGGCAGCACTCGCCATAGTATCTCCAGCAACCCATAACCCCTCACCAGTGCCCTCTACAGCGACAGACACCAAATGCCGTGTATGTCTGTTGGCGTCGATAAGGGTTTTCAGAGAATTCGCGGTAGACGTACCTGCATTGTAGGTGATCTCGATGTCCCAACCTCGGACATCTATTCGTTCCACCGTACCCGTAACCATTCGTATGCGGACTTTTTCTCCGTCTACTCCTGTACTTGGGGAGTTTGCATCTACCGCGGATGCGGTAAACGTGAGGTCTGCATTAGCATTAGCAGCAAGTGCGGTGTAGGTTGCTGAAATCTCCGTCGTAGCCGTAACGATGCTTTCCGCTCCAGCAGATACCATCTTTACTCGAACGTTATTCCCAAACTGTCCAATCTCCCGTGCGGTAAACGTAAGGGCGCCAGTGGCACCTGATGCTGGGGTAACCGTACGACTAGCTTTTGTTCCAGTAGCGGCAGTAGAACTGGTCGTCTCTGTCAGTGCGTAGTAAAATGGATCGGGACAGAAGAACTTCAAGGTCCCCCGAAGCACAATGCCGGCGGAACCTTCCTCAAACGTCTGATTACCTACCCCTGCAAAATAAGCATTCAGATATCGGTCGTCATGCTTATAGAGCTTGTCAATCTCTTCGGGGAAGGCATTGACGATATTATCCCAGTTGGTTCTGGCGTCGTCCGCGCTTGTCCCTATAACAACCAACTCAATCGAGATCGTACGGACATCGAAAGGCGGCTGTTCCGATAGCTTGGCTCCATGAGTCTTTGCCAAAGGCACAGGGTTGATTCGCTTGGGTAGGTCCTCTACCCAGCTTTCAGCCTGCTCAGTAAAATCCACGGACCCAAACTTTATGGACATCGAAGCGGGCATGAGATTATGGCGATCCTATGCTTCCATAAGGAGATGCTTGCGCAATCATTTGTCCTAGTGTTTGGGCCGCTTTCTGCATGTCCATCCCGGTGCGAATGATGAACGTGGGGTTCATGGTGACGGTTGTGCTTGGGGCTTGGACCGCGCCAACCGAGCCGCCCAATGCACCCACCACATCGCCCGCACCCGCTTCCAACGCTTGAAGTTCTTGTTCATTGATCCCTCCCGAAAGCATCTGCCCTAGGACAGCCGCACCCTCGGTAGTAGCGAGTCCCCCGCCGAACATTTCTTGAAGCTGAGTAGCAGCGCGTTCACGTTCGCCTTGACGCTGGGCTTCTACCATAGCCATCATAGCACCAGCTTGTTTTGCTCTGCGGTGGCGCTTTTTGGTAAGAGTAGCACTACCTCCAACACCGTAGTGTGACAAGGCACCCCCTGCGGGGCCTGCGAGGCCGAGTAACATTCCGGTCTTTCCGACCTTGCGGGTCTGTTTAGCAATCCCCCCAGCAATCCCACCCACCACCAACCCTACTACACCGCCTATAGGTCCGGCTATCGACCCACCTATTTGGCCGCCCCCCACAACGGCCTGGGTCATGCCGCCGTGTTTTCCTTTACTTATATCGCTCAGACCCTTAAGAAGTATCATACCGCCTACACCAGCACCCAATAGCTGTCCAAGGTCAAGACCTCCCACCGCAGACATAGCCCTACTGCCAAACCCTTGACCGGCAGCAGGAGCGGGCTTACCAGTCTTAACAGGATCTCCTCCCACCCTAGTAAGATCAGTCTCTATAGGGTGGTTTCGTTTAGTAGATACCTCTACTTTCATGGGTTCAGCATTTGTTTTTGCGGGAGACGACGAGAAGAAACCTTTGGCGTCGCTGAACATCGACCCTAGTGTCGCCCTCCCAGGACCAGCGGCTCCTGATAATCCCGCGGATGCACTTTGACCCAGACCCATACCCACACTCTGGACTGTGGACCTGATGATGGACTTCTGGATATCCTTCAGAGCTTCGCTAGCCTTTTTGCCATCCAAGGCCATTGCGGTGAAACCATCTGCGACTCCACGTTCCATCGAGGCCATCGCACTTTCCCAAATGTGTGCGGAGGTTCCAGCGGTTCGCTTTTCTAGTTCCAGAAGATCGGCATGGTACTGTTCCTGAAGGTCCATCTTCGCGGCTGTCAACTCTGCCGTCATGTCCACACCGCGATCCGCAGCCAACTGTTCGTAAGTCTCGTCTAAGCTCTTTGTGTCCTCCTGAAGTCGTCTCTCTAGTTTCATTGCCTGGATGGCTAATTTTGCTCTGCTGTCTCTGGTTAGGGCGGCACGACGATCTAGCCCTTTCATCTCCAATTCCAACGTCTTCTGCTGAAAAGATTTGTTAGCTTGGGCACGAGATGTTGCCTCTGCAACATCTGTTTTTACTTTACGTGCCCTAGCCTGTTCGGTCGCTCCTTCTATAGCTAACAGTTGCAGATTAGCGTCTGCTACGGCTGTTGCTTGTACAGCTTGCTGCTCCCCTAGAGCAATTGCCGCAGCAGTACGTATAGCCTTATCCATAGGATTAAATATGGATGTTTTCGCTGCGTGTTCTCTCGCCTTTGCTAGTTCTTTGGTTAACTCAACTTCTTTGGCCTTCTCTTTGTTGAGCTTGACCAACGCGGCGTCTTCTGCTTTTCCTAGTGACAGATTAATGCTACTTAATTGAGCCTCAGATACAGGTGCATCGGGAGCCCCCAAAGGCTCTAACAATTTAGCTACCCGCTCTTTTCCAAGTATTCCCCCAGGAATACTCACTTTTTCGATGAACCTGTCCAAATGTTCATTGTACTTATCTAATGCTATAGAAGCGGCTTCTATAGCGGCCATTCCAAAGATCGCTCCTATATTGATGGCGCCCATGCCCATGAAAGCCGTCTTGACCGAGGCGGCTGAAGCTCCCAAGGATCTCATGGATAGGTTTGACGTAATCACACCTGTGTTGAGCTTCATCACCTGTAGATTTGCTGCGGCGAATGACGGACCCAAGAAGCTAACGATTCGGGCTATGCCTTTGATCCCTACAACTACCATCCCCCCAACCCCAAAAACTCCCAACAACGTAGCTCCTACTGTGGTTACATCCCCAAGCACATTCCCCAGGATTCCTTTGGACTCGAAACCTCCCCTCAGCGTGTTCGCCACGGAGGACCCCACGTCATCCAGAACTCTAAACCTGTCAATGATAGGATTGAGAGCCGCGGATTTAAGCTTCAACAACGAGTCTATAAGGTTATCAGTTATGGCTGATTCCATCTCGTTCGTCGTACCCGTAGCTTTCATCTGAGCATCAACATAACTCTCTAAAGATTGGCGACCATCTGCCATGAGAGCCAAGAAAGGTGTCAAGCCTCGGGTTCCAAACACATCCAAGGCTTCCGTATTGGTTATGGTCGCCTCTTGTAGTCTCCTTAGAACTCCCACCAACCCATGCGTCTTGATGTCCAAGTCAGCAAGAGGAATACCTAGCTGCTTCATCACAGCAAAGTTCTTCGGATCTATCAATTCAATGAATATCCTACGCAACGCAGTACCAGCAGCGGACGATTTTATATTTTGGTCCGCCAAGGCAGCTAACACCCCGGTGGTCTCTTCAAACGAACTACCTAGTTTTGATGCTATGGGTCCTACATAACTCAGAGCTTGTCCCATGTCCTTGATAGTTGCTTGAGATGAGTTCGACGCTTTGGCCAACCCGTCTGTGACCCGTATGGTGTCTGCCGCACTTATGTTGAACTGTCGTAACATACCGGTTACAAACCCTGATGTAACGGAGAAGTCCTCCCCTGCTACCGTGGCGAGTTTCATTACAGGTTCAATTGCAGATATAGTTTCCGCCGTACTAAAACCTGCGCGCCCAAGTGTCACCATGGCATCACCAACTTGGGCAGTCGTGAAGACCGTTCCCGAAGCTGTACGGAGTGCGGCTTCTCGTAGCTTTTCAAATTCGCTTGAGGTTGCCCCCGTAACTGCTCCAACAGTAGCCATGGACTTTTCAAAGGACATAGCCGCACCTATGACCTGCTTGAAGGCCAGGCCGGCGGCACCAATAGCTATAAATTCAGGGGCGGAAGTGAAACCAGAACCTTTAGCAAATCTAGGACTGGGTTTTGGTGCCATACGTAGGCCGCCCATTCCAGGTCCGGGTAGTTTGACTTTGGTTCTATCAAACCCCCCAGCAGTCCTAGCTAGTTGACTGTATCGTTCTGCCTTTGCTTTTGTAGTAGTTGCCTGTTGACTACGAAATACCTGGAGTTCATTAGCCGCAGCCGTTGCCCTTGCTTTCGCGGTAGCCGCTTGGACTGCTGTGGTTAGAGCAACTGCACTCTTACCCCCAGTCCCCTTACGGGTCTCGGATAGCTGTCTCGCTTGCCCACTAAGACCAGAAGCTGCAACAACAGATAGAGGAGATAGACCCGATGTAGCCCTCCTCTTTTTGAGCCTACTCTGATATTTAACAGCCTGCCGTATTCTCTTTTGTTCGTTACGAGACAGGTCTGACATTTTGGGAGTAGTAGCCATTCTACGTTGAACTACCTGTGATCCCACCCCTTGTGCAACCCATTGGGGGCTTAGCCCAGATTTCATCCGGGCCTCTTGAATCTTTGCCTGTGCCTTTACGCCTTTGTTAATTAGGTCTTGTTCATATTTGTATTGCTTCTGAACCTCAGCTCGGCGAACAGCATTTGCAGCTTTTGTATCTCTTTGTTCTTCTCTTTGATACTTACGCCGAAGATCCATCCCCTTTTTCTGGGTGGCAGCTTCCGCGTCATATGCTTGTTTGTTTACCTTGTATCTTCGTTCAAGAGTACTCTTGAAAGTATTGAGTTCCTGAGTCGCGGCTTTTTGTGTCGCACGAGCGCGTTTGTTGATCTCACCCTGAATGTTGGCTGCTCTCGAAGGCCCCCCGCCTGGCGCGCCACCGGGTCCTTTGCCTCCTCCAGTTATAGCAAGCTGGAGAGCCTTCTGGGTCTCCAGTGCCTCCTTACGAATCGTACCTAGTAGGGCTGTGATCTTCTTTACATCGGCGGTTTCGCCCGCAATGATGCTAAGACGGATCTTGGACTCTTTGGTTTCTTCACCCACGATGATGACCCCTTGGGGTACGAGTAGGGGTGCCCCGTTTTTTTACGTAGGGGTTCATCGCGATCTCGAACTCTTGTTCTTCGCGGCGCAGGTCATTGGCAGCTTTCACCAGGGCGGTGAGTTGCTTGAAAGTCAGTCGTTTGAACTCGTCGAAACCAACTCCGCAGTAGTTTCCAACAAGGGCTGCGGCTCTGCCCCAGGTGCCAGGTTGCAGCTCTCTGGAGCTTTGACTTGGGCGTCTAGGGCCACGGTAGGGTCCACTGGTTCGGCGACAGGCCGATCCCATAGCCCGGACTGGTAAAGCACTTCCGCGCAGACATTGAGGGTCTCTAGGTACTCGTTGAAGCTGAACAGGTCCGAACACTCCGAATAGCCATAGGCCCAATCCTCTTGTTCGATTTGTTCCTTGGACCTGCCTTCTTTCCGAATCCCTAGCCATAGCATAGTAGCAATTACGTCGGCAGAGAGATGCTTGATGAAAGCGGTTCCATGACGCTTCTCTAGTACCGATATGTCTAGCAGAGTTGGAGTGGTAAGTGTGTGCCATTTACCGTATCGGTCTTTGATCTTCAACGGTTCGGACAATCCAACAAGTACGCCTAACTCTCCCACGAGCGACCCCCTTTCGAGTGTATCAAATTATTCCGAGTATATTAGTACCACGGTATAATTCGTTACAGTGCGCTTTGTGCATTGGTAAGTACGATTCCGAGTTCTCCGTAGGTCAGTGTGGCTCCGGTCAGGGTTCGATACGCTTTGAAGTTCACCGTCTGTTTGATCGGTCCTTCGTCAGCGATGTTGATAGGCACGTCGGTAGGAACAATATCTTCCAACGTGAGGATCATGGCTTCATAGCCGTTGTTTGTGGCTGAGAGATACCCATTCCGGCATACGAATATGAGGGTTCGGGTAGTGCTATTGAAGAAGTCATCGTACTTCGTGAAGTCGTTGAAGTCGGCTACGAATGACCCTGTAACTGCGAGCTTTCCACCAGACCTGACGGGTTCTCGAATGAGTCGGCTGCCCAAACTGCCGCGGTCTTCTTCCAGGTTGTTGTCGAGAGTAACGCTGAAACTCTCTACTGCTATGCCTGCACCGTTAGTCACGGCACCTGTGAGTTCGCTCACCGTCATACCTGAAGTGCCGTAGTACAAAAACCCCTGTGTGAACACCATCGGGTTGCGAGCATTGTCCAAGTCCCCAAGCACGGTAGCGGCAGCAGTCTTGGCTTGACGGTCTTCACTTTGGGCAATGAAGTCCAAACTTAATTCGACGAAACTGTCAATCTCCGCGGAGATGGTCATCGAACCAATCTTGCTCCCACGGTAGACAAACGCCTTATTTACATCTCCCTGTGGAGTGTAAAAACTCGACGTATCTCGGAAGATTTCCAACGTAAGCCCCGTAGGTAGAGCATCCGCTATGGTAAAAGTATGGTCATACAAAGACCCGTTGGTAGCGTTTGCCGCAGCCGGATCAACATATCCACCAAGAGCGTGTTTGAGGAATCGTCCCATGTCTGTATAGGCCAGGTGCATAGACACAGACCCACGGAACCTCAAGGAGCCATTGGCGATACGATTCTTACGAATCCCGATCTGGTTGAGACTGGCGGCTTCTATGCGCCTGTGTTCTGCAACCATGGATTCGTTCAGAAGATCAAAGAACTTGTCTCTGGCAACGATGGTGCCGTAGCTGGATTCTTCCCCAACACCGAGGTAGGCGTTATGCCCAAGTCCAAAACTGCCCATGTCAAATCCTCCAGCTACACGCTACCACGAGGGTTAGGCGCGCGCTCTACAGTATACCTCAAGGGTAAGGGCTACCACATAAATTCGGTCATGTCTGTGCAAGTTGTTTTCTGGGGGGTCTGGATTAGCTGATGGTTTCGTCCACCCTACGGTCCCCTGGGTCGTTTGACCCCCAGCAAATCCAAGCTGCTTGAACGACACAAAGACCCCCTGGAGCTTACCTACCGCATCTACTCGATTCTTGTATACCGTGTCCGACACAGCATACTCAGCAGCGTAGATAATTCTGTAGGTATACACCAAGTCCCATGTACTTGGAAACGCTACGATCTTGGACGACACCCCTTGGAGTTTAACTAGGCACATCGGCAAGTGACTTGTCAGGTCCCTACCTGCTGGCGGGTAATCCGCCAAATCTCCGTATTGAGTTTCTCTTGTTAGGGACAGAGAGTCTGTAAGGTTGTCGTCGATGAGGGCCATGATGCGTTCGGTGATCTCAGAACCGTCCCAGGTGTTGGCTGCATTGGATGTGTAGATCCAAACAATCTCTCCAGGGTCTCCCCACGAGGACGCACCGTTACCAGCTTGAAAGAAGAATTCATATACTCTATCCGCTGTGAGTCCCGAGATTGCAATCGTTGCGCCCACAGAGATATCAGTATTGGCTGAACTGTAGGTCCAGTTGTTCGCGGCGTCATCATTTTTGATTCGATAACCAACGCGCCAACGGTCGCGGTTTGTGGCGGGTATGGCGTCAATAGCCGCGGTACAACTTGTACCTGTTATGCTTCCAAGGTATCCGTTGATTCCAGCCGATGGTGCCGTTACCCCAGAAGTGGGGGCCGCGGATTGGTTGACAGCGTTTTGATCTTCTGACCTGCTAGAGCCTAGTCGCTGGAAAGCCCGCACCGAAAAATAATAGGTCGTACCTGCTGTAAGGGCTGTCACTCCATCGCTAAGGGTGAAGACATCAAAACTCGTTTGGTCGCTTGGTACACGAGCGAGGTAGTACGTATCAGCGTCTAGGTCTGCATCTACTATGGACTCCGTATGCACATGGATTTCATATCCACGGTCTGCGGCAGCCGTAACACTATCGAACGTAGCCGCTGCCCATGCAACAGCCACGCTATTGTCTGTATTATCGGTAGCTGTTGCGGCCCCGGCAAACGTAGGAGCTGGGACCGTTCCTTGAGATGAAGAAATCGTCCCGTCTTTTATAGCACACTTTTGTTTTCCGTTGGATGTAAATTGAACCTGAAGACTGAAATATCTGCCGGTGGGGTCCGCTTCTAATAGAAGATTTGTCAAAGACAGCCAAGAATCGTTGTAGGTGTGAGACCCGCTTGTGTTGCTGGCGCTATATTTGTAAGCCAGTGTACCGGCTTCGCTATCGGGGGCTTCAAACACATCGATGGTGCTCATGTCCCACGAACCGTAAGCAGTTCCAAAGTCCAGTTCGGCAAGCGTGGCCGTAGGGGCAGCGGCGGAATAGGGCGCGAGTTGCGCCGTGGGTGGCGTAAAGTTAGCCGTGCGGAGCCTGGTGGAGTAGACCGTCATCTCCTGGCTCCCACCGTCCCACCGCCTCGTCAGTATGTCGTTCTGCCCGATCTTGAGAGATGAGGCGTAGCCCGGCGC
>Ga0075753_101_pt1 | contig 42086 bp, 61 predicted proteins | sample RifGroB1_FD_67820 | JGI IMG/M metagenome (GOLD analysis project Ga0075753, IMG submission 67820) | Microgenomates (Gottesmanbacteria) bacterium GW2011_GWB1_49_7
CTCAGGCAGTTATCCAATGTAACCTCAGCGCCATCAGGCCATTCAGCAGAAAAAATGTCCAATTGTTCGCAGATTGCGCCAAGGCCAACGAGGTATTCATGCGTGATTTTCATCGAGCGTCCTTTCGTCAGACGGGCGGCAGCCATTGGCCGCCCATTACCGTGACTTGTCTCCCTGTGTTTTGCCCAATCATGCCAGCCTCACTCAGCCGCCGCATGTGATACCAGACGGTAGCAGTTGAGGCTATATTCAATCCCTGGCATATCTGACGGATGCTGGGGGAGTTGCCATCATTGGCTTTCTTGTAATCGATTATGTATTGGTAGATTAGGTTAGTTGTGTCCATAATTTCTCAATAAAAATGCCGCCTCGGAATATTTCATCCCAGGCGGCTTCGCAAGTCGCTAGAAGCGGCGGCTCTTGTCGTGGCGGGTTACGAGCCTGCTAGACCTACCCGCAATATTTGGCAATTATTCAGGTGGCCACCATTGGCTTAGGCGTGCTATGCGCTTGAGCGTGGAGGGACCAACCTCCTTTTTAGCGAACATTTCCAGGAGCAGCCACCATGGGCTACCCCGGCTTTCATCCACGGTAATAACTTGCACGCGAACCTGGTCGTACAATCCCCTATTGGTCCAATGTGGGATTCCATCTGGCTCGAGGTTGTCTTTAATCCAGGTATTTGCCTCTTCCATGGTTTCCGAGAACAGTAACCACTGTGTCCCGTATCCAGTGCCGTACTCGTTTACTAGCGGCATATCTATCGCCACTACTTTTATTTTTTTGTCCATTTTATTCTCCTTGTCCCTAGCCTGCCTTGTGGTCAGGGCCTTATAGGGTCGCCGGTGCAGGAGATCCGCCCGGCTGTAGTTGTGATTAGTTCCTAACAGATGTAGATATTATAGCAGAACAATTGTTTATTTGTCAAGAGGGAATTTCTGACAAAAATGCAAGAGCCGCCCTTTCGGACGGCTCTGCCTGGATTAGGATCGTTGCGGCAGAGTACTGCCGAGCCGATCACACGGGTGAACCCGAATTTTATCCAGGCTATTTACGTTCAATCGTCCAGACGGAAAGCGTGCCTACGATAACACCAAAAACAATCAACGAGATGGCAACGATTGGGGAAACATCAAAAAAATAGGATGCAATACCTACGAGTATCAATGACACTGCGATAAAAGACACGATCACTGCTGGACGCACGGTATAAAACCTAGTTTTGTAATTATAATACATTCTGAGCGAGGGCGACAGAGCCAGCCAGGAGGCGTAGAGCTTCATCGCCTCGGCCCGTTCCGCTTCTCCTAAATTTCCCCAACCGTCTGTATTGGTTTCTTCCATGTGCCCCTCCCGATTCGCCATGCGAGATTGCCGGTAATGGCATTAACGAATCGGGGTGTGTTATGTTACACGAATGAGAGCTGGCCGGTAGTTGGTTGTTTCTCCTGGTATTCCTGTGCCCGCTCCATCGCGTCATCCAGGATGCGCTTGAGATTGGGGTCTTGTTTTGCTCCCAGATACAAGCGCAGGAAGGCGGGGTCCAGATCTGGCGGCAGCATTCCCATCGCTACCCAGATATCGGGTCCGAATACCTCCGCCATGCGCTGGCGGACGGCTAACTCGGGCATGGTGTTGCCGTCCTTATAGCGGCCCATGGATTGGAAAGCCACTCCGACCCGATTGGCGAGCTCCTGCCAGGTGACGATGTGGCCTTCGCGCCTGCTGATTTCCACCCTTTGGCGTTCAAGAAACTCAGCAAGTTTTTTATAGCGTGACATACTCTCTCCTTCTAAGCAGGTTATGATAACCTGATTATATCCTATTATCAGGGATGGATAACTACCACTTGGTGGGGGGAGTTCTCAACAGATGTGAGGAACTCCACATTTTAGGGTATAATATCAGTAGTAAACCCGCCAAGCCTCTATCTATACCAGGTCCCCAAAACCTTGGATATGCGCCACTGTGGCGGGTGGTCGGCTGGGCTGGATATTCCATGTCCGGTCTAGCCAATATAACCCACCGGAGCGGCTCACGGGATACCCAGACTGGTTGTGCTGATCACACGTAATCAGGCCGTGAGCATCAGAGAGGTTGTCCAGCCACCGAGGAGCAGGGTTAAAATCCCCCCGCTCCGGTAAATCAGATAGGAGGGAATATGGCACAAACTATCGCACTTGCTTTAGCCCTGGCTTTTCTCACAGAGAGTATGGTCGAGTATCTATTTGGGCAGATCATCGACCAGGTGAATCTCGACAAGCTCCGCTGGCTGCTAACCTATGTGGCAGCCGCGGTGGGCGTTGGGCTTGCCTTTTACTACCAGCTCGACCTGCTGGCGCTGATCGGGGATAGCGTGCCCTCTTCGGTCGGCTTTTTGTTATCTGGGCTGGTGATCGGGCGCGGGGCAAACTACCTGCATGGGTTCGTGAGTACATATTTGCTGAGAAGGGAGTACTAGGGGGATAAACAATGCCAGAGGATGAAGTCAATAGCAGGATATCGACGCGGGAATTTTATATTGCCCTGCTCAAGCAGAACGAGCGCATGGATGACATGGAGCGGCGCATCTTGGGGCGCATAGATGAGATATCAAAAACGCCGGTGATGGTAGCGCATAACGCTGCGTCGATCGCGGAACTGCGCGATGACATTGATAACCTAAAATCCGTATCTACCTGGTGGAGTGGAGCCAATACCGCATTAGCAATCATAGGCGGGATTATCGGCTCCATTTTTGGAACGAAACAATAAGCACCTTAACATGGGGAAATATGGCAAAGACCCCGCGACGTGAGAAGCGCCGCCGTTCAACGCCGGATTAATCAAAGGGAGGTGAGACTTGTATTCAGCAGTGTTCGATATCGAGACGACCGACCTGGGCGCAGTAGGCGCCGGGATTGTCACCGTCGTTTGCATCCGACCAATGCAAACCAGACGGACAAAGACCCTCCACCTGGGCATGTATGAGTTCGAGAAAGATGATTCCTATGGCTTTCTGGAGCGCGAAGAGACGGCACTGTTACGGGCGGTACTGGAGGAGTTTCGCAAGTACCATGTCCTGATTGGACACAACATCGAGAAGTTTGACTGGCCGTATTTGCGCAGTCGGGCATTCATCCGGGACGTGAGCTGGGACGTGTACCCCGCGTTATATGACACGCTCAAGGCGTTCCGGCGCACCCGATTTCTGACCGTGCCCAATGGTTACGGGAAGCCGACTGGAAGCCTGGCTCACGTGGCTGATTTCGCCGCAATCACGCAGGAGAAAACCGCGATATACCCACGGGCCAGGTGGGAGAAAATCTGGGGCAACAAGGCGCGCAGGGAAGAGGCATTGCGGGAAGAGGCAGACCACTGCCAGCGTGATGTGAGGATGAACGCCCAGGTGTTCGAGTTCCTATGGGCGGCCGATATGCGACCGACAATCAAGAAGGCAATCTAATGGGCGCAAAGGAAAAACTTTTCGGCGATTGGCGGGCGCTCTATGAGACGGTGCCCCCGTTACTTTCAGAGGACGAGAAAACGATACCCATGATCTCGGCTGACCTGGGTATTAGTTATGACGCTGCACACCAGCTCATCGAGAGATGGATACGAGACGGGAAGATTATCTTCGTGGGGCTGCGATGGCAGAAAGGGCGGGCGCCAGCCAAGGCATATAAACTGGTCACTTAAAGTGACCATAATAGATTGTGAAAAAGCATAGCGAGTTTTGTAAAAGAAAGGCGGATAGATGACACCATTTGACCCACGTGTACGCAAGTATTCTGACTTCGCCGCGCCGTATGACAGCTTCTGGGCGCGCTGGGAGTTTACTGCAAACCTCGTCATCGACAAGGTAGAGGGGTACAGCTATCCCGTTGTTTACGGCATAGACCTCTCGCGTCACAATGCGGACCCGATCGACTTTGACCGGGTCTACAATGCGGGCTACCGCTTCGTCATCTTCAAGGCGAGCGAGGGCAGTTCGTACCGTGACCCGCAGTTCGAGGCGCGCTGGCCGCGGGCATATGATGCCGACCTGTGCCTGATGGCATATCACTTTTTCCGTGACGGGGCGAGCGGGATAAGCCAAGCGGATAATTTCTTGAGCGCCATCGATCCGATGTACCAGGCCGTCAACCGCAACACCCGCATGTGGCTGGATGTGGAGGCTAATGACGGGATCACCGTCACCACGCGGCGGGTGCGAATTTCTGATTTTCTAACTATGGTGCATTCGCTGGGCGGCGTATATTCCAGCCCCTATCTCTGGCAGGTACTCACCAATAATATGCCGTTACCTGAGAGCGCGGCCGGATGGGCGGCGCATTGGACCAGCGCAGACCAGCCCACAATCCCCGGCGGCTGGACGCGGGCCAATACGCGGCTGTGGCAGATCGGCATTGCGGGCTCTCATGCCTGGGCGCCAGCCGTGCCGGGTGTGCCTGGTAGATGTGACGTCAACGTATTCTTTGGCGACCTGGCGGCGCTCGATGAATGGCTGGGCGACCAGAACCCGCCACCTCCGCCAGATGACCTGGAGGAGCGAGTGCTGGAGCTTGAGAACAGGACGCTAATGCAGGGCGTGATGATTATGGGCCTGGATGAGCGGGTAAGGATGCTGGAGGGCAGGTAAAGACATGAAACGATATCCAATAAAAATTCATAAAACAATATGGTTTCCAATTCCCCTGTGGCTACGCCGATTGCAAATGATTTGGAATGGGAATCTTTACTATCGCTGTTGGACGTGTGGGTATCCCAATTATTCTTTTATTGGCTGTGGGGTTATTAATTGTGCGCGTGATAAATATCCTGGCAGGCTTACACAAATGGTCGCCAATTATTGTGCCAGATTTCGCATGAAAACATAGGGGGATACCTCAGGAGGGGCAGAGGGGCGCAGGTGGGAAAAACCAAGGCGCGGAGGGAAGAGGTATAGGGTGTTCTGCCCCTGAGATGGTGGTGAGATGAGCGAGAGAAACGGTATCTATTGGACCAACGAGAAGCGCAAATTGAGCCAGCTAAAACCCTGGCCGCGTAACCCGCGCCAGATCAAGCAGGATCAGGCGAAGCGGCTGGGCGAGAGCTTTGATCAGTTCGGCCAGGTGGAAACCCTGGCTATCGGCCCGGACGGAGAAATCTATAACGGTCATCAGCGGCTAAATGTGTTGATGGTAGAACACGGCGCGGATTATGAGGTCGATGTCAGGGTTGCCAGCAGGCCGCTATCAGAGAAGGAACGCGAGAAGCTAACGGTCTATCTGCATAAGGGCGCGGCTGGCGAGTGGGATTTCGATATTCTGGCGAATGAATTTGAGCTGGACGATTTACTGGATTGGGGGTTCGACAAGAAGGAGCTTGACCTTGATTTGTGGCTGCCAGAGCCGCCCGAGGATCCCGGCGCACAGATGGACAGGGCTGAGGAGCTGCGCGAGAAGTGGGGCGTGGAGAGCGGGCAGCTATGGCAGTTGGGCGAGCACCGGCTGATTTGCGGGGACTGCACGGATCGGGCGGTGGTTGAACGGGTGATGGGGGGGGAGAAGGCTGCTTTTTGTTTTACAGATCCACCCTATAACGTAGGTATTGATTATGGCGAAACAACGGATGATAACCAATCATTTGATGACTTTGGGAGATGGTGTGGTTTATGGCTTGCCCATGTACCCAAAAAACATCTAATGACTGTGGGAATAAAGCGTATGTTATGGTGGCGAGAAATTGCCGGTGATCCCACCTGGATTATCGCTTGGGTCAAGCGCAATGGTCAAGGAAACACTAAACTGGGCGGCACAAATAAATGGGATTCTATTCTAGCCTATAACGTTGAACCCGACGGTGGTATAGACATCGTTGAGATAAATAACGATTATTCAGAAAATATCAAGACTTTAGGTGGTCACCCAACGGCAAAACCAGTCGAATTATGGGAATTAATTATGAGGCGATTTTGTTTTGACAATGAAATTGTTTACGACCCCTTCCTTGGTTCTGGCACCACCCTGATCGCCTGCGAGCGTCTCGGGCGCAAGTGCAGGGCAATCGAAATCAGCCCAGCTTACTGCGCTGTGGCAATCCAACGCTGGGTGGACATGACCGGCGGCGAGCCAGTGTTGTTATACAACGAGGAACAACAAGATGGCTGAGGGTGGTATTACTGGCAAGGGTTTTCGTAAAGGCGATCCGCGAATAAACCGCAAGGGCAGACCTCGCAGTTTTGACGCGCTGCGTACTCTCGCCCAACAGATCGCCCATGAGGAGGCCAAATCTGGCGGCGCGCCCGTAGTCGTCGAGGGGCATAAAGCCACAGTAGCAGAGATGATTTTGCGCCAATGGGCGGCGAGCAAGAACCCGCAATTGCAGCGGGTGTTTATCGAGATTGCATTTGGAAAGGTGCCGGACGTTCTAGATATGACCAGTACCGGGAAAATCGAAGTGGAATATGTCAACAGTCCGACTGCGGCTTCCGGGCTATCATCCGGGGCAGGCGAAGATTGATAACGGATTAAAGCGGTTCAACGTTATGGCGTGTGGGCGGCGATTTGGTAAAGACATTTACGAAATGAACAAAACAATCGAGCCAACATTACAGGGCTATGATGTGGGATTTGCCGCTCCGACCTATAAGACTCTTATGGAGAATTGGCGGGCAATCAACAACCTGGTTGCGCCAATCATAAAGCGTCGTAACGCCCAGGAAATGCGCCTTGAGCTAACGACGGGCGGATCGATTGACTTCTGGTCACTCGACAATCCAGACCTGATACGCGGCAGGAAATATAAACGCTTTACCATCAACGAGGCCGGCTTCGTGCGCGACCTTATGGAGATATGGAATTTCATTATCCGCCCTACACTGATTGATTACGCGGGCGACGGCTTTTTTGGTGGGACGCCTAAGGGCATGAACGGATTCTGGCAGATGTATCAACGGGGATTGGATCCTCAAATTGACGACTGGGCTTGCTGGCAGTTATCCAGCTATGAGAATCCATATATCCCCAAATCTGAGATCGATAAGATGGTGGAAGATCTGCCGGATCGAGTAGTTCAGCAGGAGATATTTGCACAATTCTTGCCCGACGCTGGCGGCGTATTCCGGCGCGTGATGGAGGCGACCAGCTCTCAAGAGCTTTCTGAGGCACAGCCCGGACACCAATATATCGCCGGGGTTGATGTGGCAACGTTGGTAGATTTTACTGCCGTTTCTGTTTTTGACGTTGGCGAGAGACGGCAAGTTTATCTGGATAGATTCAATCGCATAGATTATTCCGTTCTTGAGGATCGCCTGGAGGGTATTTATAAGCGGTTCAATCTATCGACAATGATCATCGAGGCTAACTCTATCGGGCAGCCAGTCATCGAGGCAATGGTCAGTCGGGATTTATCAATAATTCCATTCATCACCACGAACGCAACCAAGCAGGCGGCGATTCAGGATTTGCAGGCCGCTTTCGAGCATAGCGAAATCAAGATACTCAACGATCCCATACAAATCGGGGAACTCCAGGCTTATGAGGGAGAACGAACCCCGTCTGGAGCCTGGAGGTATGGAGCGCCCGAGGGCATGCACGACGATACGGTAATGGCAATGACAATCGCATGGAGCGGTATTGGAGGTCGTCTTGAAATATATTAGGACCCGCTTAGATGATATAATAGCATTTGCCGGCTTCTGCTTCCTGTCATACGGCGTTTTCCTGTGGCTGGGACTGCCGGCGACGTTGATATTCGTTGGGGGGATATGTGTTTACGTGGGGGTGAGATATGAGCCTGATCAAACAACTGGCAACGAGAGCACTTAAATTCACCCCGGCGACCGCGGAGGTAAACTGGGAGCGCATTGAGACTTTGGTACACGGTCCCGGCGCGGGCTATGATAAGCGCACCATCAACTCCGCTGTATTTGCGTGTCTCATGGCGGTCGCTACTGCCTACCCGGAGCCTCCGCTGGTGGTCATGCAAAAAGACCCGGATGGAAACGATGAGCATCTGGAGGAACACCCCCTCCAGGATCTGCTGACCTATCCAACGCCGGACGGCGAGCTGACGATGGAGGAGCTGTTGTTCTGGACTGCATGGGCGAAGCACGTCGATGGAAACGCCTACTGGTTGAAAGTGCGCTCTGGAAACGCGCTGACCGGCAACGTAGTGGAAATCTGGCCCATCTCGCCCTCTGTCATGGAGCCAGCAACGGAAAAGGGCGACAACGGCAGGCCCGCGGACTGGATCAGCTATTACAAGTACCATATCACGCCCAGCGAGACAGTCAGGGTGCCGGTGAAAAACGTCGTTCATTTCCGCCTGGGCCTGGACGACAAGGACATGCGCAAGGGGCTGGCGCCCCTGAAAGCCCTGGTGCGCGAGATGAGCTCGGATAATGAGGCCAACCAGTTCATCGATGCGCTGCTCAAAAACTATGCCGTGCCCGGATTGGTGGTTATACCTGCTGGCGGGGTAACTATCAGTGAGGGGGATGCGGATCGGCTTACGAACAAGTTGCGCCAAAAGTTCAGCAGCGAATCGCGGGGCAATATTGCGGTGATGTCACGGGAGACCCAGGTTCATCAATTCGGATTTTCACCTAAGGACCTGGATATGTCCACTCTGCACCGTGTCCCGGAGGAGCGGATAGCGGCGGTCATAGGCGTACCGGCTATCGTTGCCGGGCTGGGTGCGGGTCTGGAGCGCGCTACCTATGCAAACTTCAAAGAGGCGCGCGAGATGTTTACCGAGGGAAAGTTGATCCCCCAGTGGCGCGCAGATGACGCGAAGATCAACGCCTCACTGAAGCCGGATTTCACCGACGATCCCGATATCTACGTAAAGCGCGATCTGAACGAGGTGCGCGCCCTACAGGAGGATCAAAACTCAAAATACGAGAGATTGCAAAAGGCTGTAGCACAAAAGGCGTGGCTTACCCGCAACGAGGCGCGCACTGAGACGGGCTTTGATCCGGTCGAGGAGTGGGAAGAGGCGGACATTGCCCCGCCACAGATACCGCCGCAGCTCCAGCAGGGTCAAAACCAGAACCAGCCAGGGCAGAATGGCAATGGGCGCCTTCGAGAGGAAGAGGAAATGCTGAATGAGATGCGCACCTGGCATCGCTGGTCGCTGAAACAAATCGAGAAATACGGCAGGATCGAGCGAGATTTTGAAACGAGCCACCTGCCATTATCATTATCTGGGGCAATAGCCGGCGCGCTGGAGGAAGCCAGGAGCGCCGATGACGTTGAGCGAGTATTCGCTAATATCTGGAATGGATATCCATAAATTCAGGAGGGAAATGAAATGTTAGATACACTTGTACGACAAAACTGCAAGACATGTGGGGCACGGCTGAAATCCAACCGCTGCAACGCCTGTGACGCGATCCAGTACGACGATGCGCCGGGCGATGATCATATCAAGGTGCGCGGCTTCTTCCGATTGCACATCACCGAGAGTGATGACATTGTCGGCGATTCGGGCTGGCAGAAAAACTTGGTCGTCAACGAGGGCTTCCGGGATTACCTGTCCCGCCTTCTGGGCGCCATTGCCAGCTCGAAGCAGGTCAGTTATGCTGCCCTGGGCACAGGCGGCGCTCCAGCGGCCGGGGATACCACCCTGGCGAACGAGGTCACTCACAATGCTTCTTCACGCGATGCGGTGACCGCTGCTACCAGCTCCAACTCTAAGGGCGTGAGATTCACCGGGACGTTCGCCAGCGCAGACAGCCACAACACCGCAACCGTCAATATCAGCAATATCGGCCTGTTCCAGCAATCGAACACCAATACCGGCACGATCTTTGCGGGTGCGGCATACGCGTCGTCAAGCTGGGCGACCAACCAGAACGTTAATTATACTTACGATATCACATTTTCGTAGATTACCTTTATATTATGTTTCGTGGTATAATTTCCGCGGAGGTGATTATGCCAGCGAAACTGAAATATCCGGGTTTACAAAACAAGGAATGGCTATATCGTAAATATCATATTGATATGCTTTCGACTAAACAGATTGCCAAAGAAATTGGTGCGACGTTTGGTGCAGTATCAAGTTGGATGCAGCGACATGGAATTGAGCGGCGTTCGATAAAAGAATCTCTGTCTGTGCGCTATCAGAATGGGAGATGTGGAAAAAAAGCGGCAAATTGGCGTGGAGGGAAAAGGGTAGCAAATGGATATGTTTTTCTATATACACCCGGTCACCCCAATGCAACTCCTGATAAACCCTACATTCAGGAACATCGGCTTATTATGGAAAAGCATCTTGGGCGTTTCTTGGAGACTGATGAAGTAGTGCATCATCTGAATGGCGTCAAGACTGATAATCGCATTGAAAACTTACAGGTGATTAAACGAGGAAAACATGTCAGCAACCACTTTAAAGCCAGCCATGAGGTTTTAACCATCCGCGAATATATAAAGGAGCTTGAAGCTGAAAACGAATATCTCAGAGCTGAAATCCAACGGCTTCAAAGTCGAGGAATTGCTTAGCCAAAATGCGGGCATCCATCTCGACCTTGGCGGAGGCGCGCATCCGCAACGCGGCTTTATCAATATCGATATCCGCGAGCTGCCAGAGGTCGATATCGTCCACGACTTACAGGTAGTCCCATGGCCGTTACCCGACGCGTGCGCCAGTCGGGTAATGGCTTCGCATCTGGTGGAGCATATCAGCCCGGCTGGAGGTGTATTTATCCGTTTTATGAATGAAGTCTGGCGGGTGATCAAGCCTGGCGGGGAGTTTATGATCTCAATGCCCTACGGCCTATCTCCCGGCTTCGTTCAGGACCCGACACACTGTAACCCCTGCAATGAGGCGACCTGGGCGTATTTTGACCCGCTGCACCAAAGCCGGCTGTGGGAGATTTACAAACCGCGCCCGTGGTATTACCGCTATGTGTCGTTCGATCCGATGTGGAACATGGAGGTTTTGTTGATTCGGCATAGTGAGGATTCCCAATTATGGGAGAAAGAGAGGACAGAATGGGGACCGATGAGCTTCGAGTAGAAACCACAATAATCAAATCCGGCTCCGATCCCTACTCTGGGCGGCTGTGCGTGGGAACGCCCACCCTGGGGACGATTCGCATCGAATGGCACCAGGCACGCATCGGCCAGATAATCCCGGTCAACTGGTCGATGGTTACCATCATGGAGGGGATGGGCGGATACGTTCCACTTGGCTTTCTGGTTGCAGACGCTCAAAACCTGATCGTTAAGCATACCGTGGAGGGCAACTTCGATTGGCTGCTGCTCTATGAGGATGATGTCCTGCCCCCGGCGGATGCGTTCATCCGCCTGAACCAATATATGCTGGACGGGGATATACCTGTAGTCAGTGGGCTATATTATGCCAAGTCCAGGCCGCCCGAGCCGCTGGTATTCCGCGGGCGGGGGAATGGCGTATACCAGAAATTCAAGCTGGGCGAGAAGGTCTGGGCGGATGGCGTCCCGACCGGATTTCTATTAATCCATACCTCGATCCTCAAGGCAATGTGGCCGGACTGCGAGCCTTACCAGGTAAAGGGCATGCAGACTCGGCGGATGTTTATCTTCCCGCGGGATCTGTTCCACGATCCCGAAACTGGGCATTGGCGCTCGCTGATGGGCACAAGCGATCTGGATTGGTGTACACGAGTGATGGAAGGAGGCTATCTCAAGAAGGCCGGCTGGGACAGCTTCCAGCGCCGTAAATATCCGTTCCTGGTAGATACTAATCTGTTCTGTCACCACATCAGCACGACGGGAGAGTTGTTTCCATGACTACTGTATTGATTAATGATAACGAAATAAATGATGAGTTTCTAAAATTAGAAATCGAAAGGATTGATAATATCCCTAAATCAACACTAATTAAAATACGTGTTAGGGGGGAAAAAGAATGGTTGTTTTATCAATTTCGTCTATATGAGGGACAGGGCCTTGTATTTAGGGATAATGGAAAAGACGAGTTTGTTGATAAGGGGATCGCAGAACGTACGCTTTCCAGGGAAGCCAAGAAAAAAGAAGTCATAGCAATGTGGGATGAAATAGAATAGGAGATATTATGCACCCAAAAGTTAGAGAGCTAATCGATGCGATCCTGGCATTGCCGAACGTCGATGATGTTTTGACGCTATCCGCTGAGGGCGGCGTTCCATTGATTGATGGTCGCTGGCTGGTGCCGCTAAATGTGTATTTGCGCTGGGGCAGAGAAGAATCTTTAGGGATTCATGTGGTAGAAAATATACGGACTGAGGATGTTTTTGGGGGATGAATGAACCTCGCCATTGGCCTGATCCACAACAAGAACCCGGCCACCAACCGCAACCAGATTACCGCTCTTACGGCATTGGTAGAGCGCCATGTGCTGAATCTGGCCGGTCAGGAGTTCGACCCTACAACGCAAGACGACGTCGGGATTTCCCGCGTCTACTACACGATTGCGGGTTTGAGCGTGCCCCACGAGGCGATCTTCTTTCAGGTTGTCCCAACGGGCGTAAACCCACCCAACAATCTGTATAACCTCGACAGCTATAAGGTCTTCTACTCACCCAATGATAACGCGGATAAGACCGGCTCACATCCGCGCTTCTGGAACTGGACGCTCAAGCGCGGCTTTGATTACGGGGCAGATATCTCCTGTGTGATTACTGATCACTCCTTGTTCACCGTCGCCGGGTTGCAGCTCCAGATCGGGCGATTGATCGACCGGCGTGTGTTGGTCGTGCCGCTGTGGGGGCTGGCCGCATCCGCTCGCCTATTTCGTGAGGTGGGACAACTGCGCGAGGATTTAGGCTTCTCGGGGGCGCTTGACGACCTGCGGGCGAGGATTATCGCCAGGGGGTTAGAGCATGGCTAGGCTTGCCATTGTCGGCGCTGAGCTTAATACCACATCGTCGGGCGTTGAGTGGACGGCGCGCGTCGCGTCTGGATGGCCGTCGATTTCCAGCACCATCAAACGCAGCGGCGCTTATAGCGTACAGATCAATTCACTGGTTTCCGCTACTCCAAAATGGGTGGCCAGCCAATACGCAGGAGGCGGGACAGGCCCGTGGTTTGCGCGGGTTTATATCCGCCCGGATACGCTGCCCAGCGCCGAGAACACGATCGTCGCCCTGAATGATGGCCCGAACGTTACAACCCCTATCATCTGGGTGACGCTTGATAATACGGGCGTGCTGCGCCTGTATGACGAGGACGGCGCGATTGGCTCGGCATCCTCTGCTCTGACCACGGGGTCATTTGAGAACCGCATCGAGTTACAGACAAACGCCTCAGGCGGCGCGGGGGCGTGCATCGTGCGCTGCCTCCTGAATGGGACGGAGTTCGCCGGATCGAGTACGCGGTCGCTCTCTGCCGGGACTAACGCAATCGTCATCGGCGGCAACCTGCTCTCCGAGGCGCAGACACAGGGCGAGTGGTATTTTGACGACCTGGCAATTAACAATAATTCGGGGTCGTTTCAAAATAGCTATCCAGGCGCGGGCAATGTGGTTGCGCTGCGCCCCAACACGACGGGCGATAATGCAGCCTTTGCCCGCGGCGGGACGGACAGCGGGGCTAACTGGTCTCAGACAGACGAGATTAATCCCAACGACGCCACCGACTATGTGTCGTCAGGGACGCTTAACCACATAGACGACTACAACTGCGAAGCCTCGCCCGCGGATGTGGATACGGTCAACGTCGTCGCTGTAGGTGTGCGCCACACGCTATCATCCGCCACCGGCTCCGACCCCTTATTTGTCACCCGCATCAAAGCCTCTGCTGGCGGGACGGTCGAGGAATCGGCCACCCATTTTGTAAATAATACTACCTGGTACTCTAACTCCGAACCGACATTTGCGGCGAACTCCCGCCTGGTCTTGTACGACCTGCCTGGGGCGAGCACCACAGCCTGGACGAAGTCTGACCTGGACGCAATGCAGATCGGGGTGCGTATCTCTACCGGCGATGCCGATGCGGCCTGGGTTTCGACGCTCTGGGCGCTGGTGGACTACGTGCCAAGCGGCGTTTCAGATCTCACCGTATCCAAAACCGAAGCCGTAACGCTGGGAGATACGCCTACTGTTGCCCCGCTGGTTATCCCCAATCTGAGCCTATCTGACACGGTATCTATCCTGGACACCGTAGTAATGGAGCTCAATATTGAGATCGCTGTCTCTGACATGGTTGCAGTTGCCGACGTTGCCAGCATTGGCCCGCTTATTCTGCCAGACCTCAATATCACAGATAGCGTAGCCGTCGCCGACGCTGCCCAGATAGAACCTCTCGTTATTGATGTTTCGGTTGCTGATGCAATATCAGTAGTAGATTCCGCAACTGTAAGTATCCCTGTTGAGGGTGATCTAAACGTATCTGTCTCTGACGCGGTTGCTGTCTCTGACGCGGCCCAGGTCGACCCCCTTGCTCTAAGCCTGTCAGTATCCGAGGCTGTAGCAGTTGGAGAGACAATCGCAGCTATTGTTTCCGATCCGGCAATATCCGTAAGCGATGCTGTCTCAGTCACAGATACGGCTACCGTAAGCATCCCGGTCGAGGGCGAGCTGAGTATATCCGTATCCGATGCGGTTTCCGTTTCCGATGTAGCCCAGGTTGTATCTTCGACCGACCTGTCAATCGAAGTCAGCTATGATAACTTTGCCTACTGGAAAAGCGGGGTAAAAATCTCGTGAGCTATCGTATCTATTACGCGGATGGAAGCACATACGATGGCGACCCCTGGCAGGCGCCGTTTTATCGGGCGCTTCTTATTCTGGAGCGCGATCCGGATCATGGGCGGCGCATCGTCTCCGGCGCAGACTACTACTGCTGGATGCCAGAGGAAAACCGCTGGCGGGGCTACGACCTGCCAGGCATGATGCAATATATGTATATTCCAGGTCCTAAGCGCTACCTGGTCGGCGAGATGGTCAATAACGACCTGTGGAACGCCACTTATCGACGAGCCGAGAATGACCCCGATTTCCCTTCCCGCACGGCATACGGCGTTTACGAGGAAAAGGGCGCAAGATGACCAATCCCAGTTATACCCAGGTTGGATTTCGCGGGCGCAACGATAACGGCAGTGAATCCAGCGCTACCTGGAAAGCCAACGAAAACGTCAACTGGTCGCAGAACGTGGCGGAGAATTTCCGCGTCCGCTTCAGGATCGATGAGACGGTTCCTAGACTCTGGACCAATAAGACCTTTAACTTGTACTATTCTGTGGGTGCAGGATATAACCCGGTCAGCGGGACGACCCCGGTACAGTTTGCGCTGTCAAGTAATTTCAACGACAACGATGACTGCACCCAGCAGCTAACCGGCGGGACAGGAACATTCCTGGTTAACAACAATGGGATGAAGGAGGCGACCGGCGGATCTGTCAATACCGGCGCAGGTGGGGAGATTTGGGATACTGAATGGTGTTTAACCATAGACCCCGCACAGGTGGCTGACGGAAATACGATTACCCTGCGCATCTATGACGGCGCCTCTGCCATTACTACCTATTCTAATACGCCCTCGATCACGGTTGTCGAGCGCAGTTTCAGCGTTTCCGACGCGGTGACGGTAGGGGATAGCGCGACCGTCCAGGTCGAAGCCCCAGTAATCACAGACCGGGAAATAAATACATCTGATGCCGTGGCATTAGCGGAAAGCTCGAAGGTGGAGCTGGAGAGCCTTGTCAGCGCCAGCGAAGCCGTAGCCGTTACGGATACGGTACGCTATTACCAGGAACACATCAACGTCTCTGAATTTGTCTTAGTAGAGGTCGAGGCGCTGATAGGAGATCTGGATATCAGCGTATCCGATTCCGTCGCCGTTGCGGATAGTGCGCAGATCGAGCCATTGACTCTGGATATATCGGCGTTAGAAGCGGTTGCTCTTGCCGAAGCGCAGCAGCTCGATATCTCCATCGAAATCAGCCGGAGCGAAGCGGTTGCAGTTGCAGAAGCGGTCACGACCGTTGTTTCTGGGCCAGAGATACTGATCAGTGACGCCGTTTCAATCACGGACACGGCCTCTGTCACTATCCCAGTCGCCGGGCAAATAGAGATCAACATCTCGGATAACGTGACGATATCCGACGCCACAACTATTGCCCCGTTGGAGATCAACGCAAGCGCCTCCGAAGCCGTCTCAGTCGGTGAAGCACAGACATTAGACATCCCCATTAATATATTCGCCTCAGATGCGGTTTCGGTTACGGATACTGCAAGCATTGCGCTCCCCGACGCCCTGGCAATCAGCCAGACCGAGAGCATTGCCGTTGCCGAGGCGGTAACAATAAGCTCCGCCCTGGAAACGCCGTCCATTTTTGTTACCGATAACGTCTCAGTCACTGATAACGCCATAATGGCATTTGCCGGTACGCTGGTGATCGAGGCGTCAGAGGCCATTTCAGTTACCGATGTGCTCCAGGCGTTTGTCCCGGCAGGCGTGGGGCATAGGGTATTTGTACGTTTCGAGGACAGGCGCGCATACGTGGATTTTGAAAATCGGCGCCATTACGTGCGCTTCGAAGACCGGCGAGTTTATCAGGAGAAACATGATGAGTAATGTTATTGTCCCCCCAAAAGACCCAAACGAGATCAAGCCCTATCACGTTGTATGGTGCGATAAGGACGGCACCAACGATGGCAGCGCGAACGATGACGGCGAGCTGCAAAGTGCGACGATCAGCACCTCGACCTGGACGGTTCCCACCGGTCTTACCGAGCAAAGCAGCAATAAAAACGCGGTGACCATCAAGGGCGTGAGCTATCTGATTAATACCGTAGCGACAATCTGGGTATCCGGCGGCACGGCAGGGAATGATTACGACGTGCTCAACCGGGTGGTGCTCAGCGATGGGCGTACACTGGATAAGACCATTACTATCCCAGTTCGGGATAAGTAATATTCAACGGCTGAATTATGGCAGACATACCGAATCGAGGCGAATTAGAACGCAGGATGGCGAGGCTGCTGGCCCGTTTCCTGTCCGCGCACGGGGGGCACTTGTTGGAGAAAATGGGCGACCCACCGCGCCTGGAAAACCTGCCGCTGGACTTCTGGTCCAGAGAGGGGAGGGCGCTGGCTAAAATCCTGTCCCCTTTCTTAGAGGACATATTCTTGGAGCAGGCCAGGCGATTGATGATGAGCCAGCCGGTCGGGGCGGATTGGGCGCTGGTGAATGAGGGCGCAATCAGATGGTCGTCGACCTATACGTTCGAGCTGATAAAGGGGATGAATGAGACCACGCAGAGGGTAGTCAGCCGCGCCCTGAGCAACTATTACCAGCAGGGACAGACCATCGGAGAGCTTCAACGGGCGCTGGCTGGCACATTCGGACCGGTGCGCGCCGAGATGATTGCAGTAACCGAGGTCACCCGCGCCAGCGTCCAGGGAGAGATGGCAATAGCGGGTGAGCTAAGAAAGCAAGGCATTGAAATGACACCGTTTTGGCAGACCAACGCCGACGAGCTTGTTTGCCCGATATGCCAGCCCAGGAATGAAAAACGCCAGGGGGATGGCTGGATTGATCCGCCGCCCGCGCACCCACGCTGCCGGTGTTGGATCAATCACGAACTGCCGAAATTAATCGCAGTGAGGGCATGATGGCCGAGAATCCCCGCGGAATAGGCAAATTGCTGAGAAAACTGGATAGCCTGGAGGGCATGGCTATTGCCGTCCGTGCCCTACGCGCTGGCGCGTTGCACGTCAAAGGCAAAATTGCCAGATACCCGCCATCGAGCATTGCTAATAGCCCAGGGCAGCGCAGGTGGTACGAGCGTGGCTACGGCCCGCGCTGGCGGCGCAGAGATAACAGCATCGGAGGGAGTAAGACATCTGAGACGCTGGGGCGCAGATGGACAATAGGCGAGCGGTCAAGCGGCTTTCAGCAGGTGATCGGGAATAATGTCAGCTATGGGCCGTATGTGCAGTCAGAGGAGAAGCAGGCCAGGTTTCACAGGGCGCGCGGCTGGCTGACGGATGAGAAGGTTATCGACCAGGAGGAAAAAACAATCCTGAAATTTATCAAGGACGAGATCGATAAGGCACTAGCACAGTAAAAGGAAATGCAGTAATATTGGCTCCTTAGATTTTGTGATATAATATTCATCGACTGAATATTACACCTGGTTGCAAGATGACTCCAGAGGCCTCGAAGGGGCGGTAACAGAGGCAATCGGGTAAGGCGTATAGAGGCTAGACTAATAGCAGCGCATCGGCGGGAGCGATCCCGCGATGGGGGGTTATTGTTTATGGGTCATGCGAGGGTGCTGGCATTAGTGGGGGACATGGACGGATGTGCACTATGGCGCATCCTATTACCGTTCTCCGAATTGCTACGGCAGGGATACCAGGGGATCGAATGGGATCTCAAGGACAACGATTTCCTGGCTAATATCGTCCATAAGTTTGATGCGGTTGTCCTGCCGCGAATGCACTGGGAGCGCAAGGAACAGCGCAAGGCTGATAAATGGTTCGAGGCGCTACACAAAGCCGGCATTTGTGTGATTTATGAGATCGACGACGACCTGTTCTCGGAGGATTTCGAGCGGCGCCTGATTGCAGACAAGGGCTATACGGCAGAGAGGGCGCGCTTCAAGCGGGGGAGCATATTGCATACCATCCAGAAATGCGACGGGATTACCGTATCCAGCCAGAGGCTCGCAACGATGACCCGCCGCTATGTGGACAAGCCGACTTATGTAGTGCCTAATTACATTGACCTGCGCTGGTTCAAGGAAATCCAGGACATGAACGAACGCAAGGTCGAGGGGCTGACCGTCGGCTGGGCTGGGGGATTGCGACCGGATAAAGATATCGAGACAATGGCTCGTGCATGGGGGAGACTGGCCGAAAAGTATCCCGATGTGACCTTCGTCATCCAGGGACATCACACAAAGCTGTTTTACGAGCTGGTCCCCGAAGAGCGGATCGCCATGATCGACTGGATGCCGATTGACGCATATCCGGCAGGGATGGTGAACATTGATATTGGCTGCTGCCCATTGACAGATACTACGTTCAATAGGGCAAAGACCTACATTAAGGCGATGGAGTATGCCGCCTCAGGCGCGCCGGTAGTTGCTAGCCCAACGGTATATAACCTGCTGATCGAGCACGGGGTAGATGGCTATATTGCAGAGACGGAAGATGATTGGTTCGATTATCTGTCCAGGCTGATCGAGGATGAGCAGCAACGCAGTGAGATGGCAGATAGATTACTGGCAAAGGTGCGCGAGTTCCACAGCCTGGAAGCCAATGCCTGGCGCTGGGTATATGCCTGGACGGAGATCGTCAGCCAATATCGAGCTAAAAAGCGTAAACGGATATATCTGCCTAAAGGGGTAGAAGTCCATGCCAACGCCTAACGAGGGGGAGAGTAAGGGGGAATTTATACAGCGTTGCATACCGATTGTTATCGAGGATAAGACCGCAGATGACCCCGACCAGGCGGTCGCGGTGTGCAGCAGTATATGGGAGCGTGCTATGGCTAAGAAAAATGACATTATCGAGGATGAAACCCTGGTCGCCTACGGCGGAGCCGTAAAAGCATTGGGGGGTGGCAGGGTGGGGGGCTATCTGGTGATATTCACCACGGACGAAGACCCGGACCTGGAGGGCGAATTTTTCACCAAAGATACCTATTTTGGCGATCCGGATCCCGTACCGTTGTATGGAACTGTTTACTATAACCACGGGCTTGATAAAAAAATTGGTAAACGTAGATTGGGGGTAGCAGAACATCGTGTTGATGATTTTGGCGTTTGGGCGGAGGCGCAGCTTAACCAGAGGGATAAATATGAGAAATTTATTTATCAACTCGCAGAACAGGGAAAGCTGGGCTGGTCGTCTGGTACCGCCAGTCATCTGATGGAGCGCGAAATGACGGGCAAGGCGGTATGGATTAAGTCCTGGCCGCTGGGCCTGGATGATACCCTGACGCCTGTACCGGCAGAGCCGCGCAATTCCGTGATGCCTCTCAAATCATGGGCGCCTATCATGCCCGCGCCCTCGCTGGCAGACCGGATGAAATGGCTTAATGTTGAGATAAAGGGTTTATACGATGATTTACGCGGCCTGGTTGGCAATATCGACCGACCGCTGTCAGAAATCAAGCGGGGGGAATTGACGGAGCTCCTTGAGTCGTGCTCGGAGCTGGACGCAGTGCGTACCGACCTCCAGAAAGTTCTCGATACCGCGCCGATCCCGATCACGCTGGTTGAGATAAAAAAGACCAGCTACCAGTTGGCAGAGCTGCGTAAGCGGTTCGCCGACATACTCAAGGAGAATTGAAATGGCTGAGAAAAATTATTCGGACATGGCCGTAAGCGAATTACGGTCGGAGATCAAGGTTGCCTTTGGACAGGCTGACCTGATCGAGAAAAAGTACCCTAAGGGGGAAATCACCAACCAGGAAGACATGACCCAGGTGAAGAAACTGCTTACCGATATCGACGCGATGGAAAGCCACCTGGCGGTTAAGGAAGATGCGGAATCCCGCAAAGCGCGTATCCTGCAGGGCATCGAGCGGTACAACAAGCCTGCCGCGGGCGCGCTTCGCCCTGGCGCAACGGCTGAGAATTACGAGAATGCTATGCGCGTTACTCCAGGCGACCAGTTCATTAAGAGCCGCGAATACATGGAGCTCAAGCAGTCGGGTGTGTTTAACTCTCACCTGGCGCGCGTCCAGTTCGCGGTGACCCTCATGGAGGGCACATCGCTTATCGAATGGGGGCAGCGGGCGAAATCTCAGAAGACTCTGCTCTATGGCTCCAGTGAGACCTCTGGCGGCGGGTTCGTGGTTAATGACCGCCTGCCTGGCTACGTGGAAATCCTGCAGCGTGAGATCGTCCTTATGGACCTGGTTCCCCGCATCCCAACCGAGAGCGACACCGTTGAGTACGTCGTGGAGAGCACCTTCACTAATGCGGCAGCCATGACCGCTGAGGCTTCCGCGACGACCGGTACCTCTGGTACGAAGCCCGAGAGCGCGCTGGCTTACGCGGTCAGCACCTCTGGCGTCAAGACCCTGGCGCATTGGATCCCGGTTACAAACCGGATGCTCTCCGACGGGCCGGCTATCCGCGGCATCATCAATGGGCGCCTGCTTCTGGGCCTTGACCTGGAATTGGAAGACCAGGTTCTGGGCGGCGATGGGACCGGGGCAAACTTTAGCGGTATCCTGAGCACCGCGGGGATCAACATCCAGGGGCTGGGCAGTGATAATGTTTTGGATGCTATGTTCAAGGCCCGCACCCTGGTGCGCGTCAATGGCAAGGGACGTCCGCAGGCTTACTTGCTGCACCCGAATGACTGGCAGGCTGTGCGCCTGGCGCGTGAGAACGCGGCCTCCGCAACGCTTGGCGGCTATCTGATGGGTGCACCATCCGTGGCAGGCCCGGTCACTGCCTGGGGGATCCCGGTTATCGAATCGGAGGCCATAACTGAGAACACCGGCCTGGTGGGCGACTTCGCTATGGGATGCACGCTGTTCGACCGCGAGCAATCCGCAGTGAGGGTTGGCACCATCGATGACCAGTTCGTGCGTAATATGCAAACCATCCTGGCAGAACTGCGGGCTGCGTTTGTCGTGTTCCGCCCCAACATGTTCACCAAGATCACCGGCATATAGTTCTAACTGCCGAAGGGGAGGGGCGGAGGGGATCGCCCCTCCCCAGAAAGGGAGTAATGGAAACGGTCGCTATCCTTGTCGTGAACTATAACATGCCAGAGAGGACGGACGCACTGGCTGAGCACATTAACAACCGAATAGAATGGCCTCACATGCTTTTCGTGATCGACAACGGCAGCGATATCGCCCCACGGTCAAAACATACTAACGTGTTCCTGGAGAAAAACCGGCAGACTACGGGCGGCTGGCTGGCAGGGCTGGAAGCGGCGGATAGTTACCATGAGGATTGGCTTGCTTACTGGTTTCTCATCACCTCTGCCGAATTCCCCGAATATGTTTTTGGTGACCCGCTTGCGCCGATGGCACAATTTCTTCTGGATGCGCCCAACGCGGTCGGCATACATCCCGCGCTTACACCCGACAGTACCACATCCTGGACACACCTGATAGCCCGCGGGGGAGATTATCCGCGCAGGACGTGGATGATAGACAATATCGCCAGCCTGTACCGCGCGGACTGGTTTAACAGCATCGGGCGATTCGACCCTGACCTGATTTACGGCTGGGGGATCGACCTGGAAACATGCTGGAAGGCGCGCCAACAAGGGCGGTCGCTGTGGGTGCATGAGGGTAGCTGGGTCAAGAAGATCACCGATATCGGCTATCAAATGGGGCGGATGAACATGAGCGCGGAGACGCGCCGCCAGGTAGCAGGCAATAACATGGCGGAGGTCTTATCCGCTCGTTATGGGCCGGATTGGTGGGACAGAATGCTAAATGAAAATGTGGAGGCTGGCTGGAAATGAATGGTTTTTTCCGCTGGGATGATCCCAAGGTAAGCGAGGTGGCGGGCTACGCGTTGCCGCACGATTGGTGGTCACGTCCCTACGAATACGCCTGGGCGCTGGGCTTCGCAAAGCCGGGGCAGGTAGTCGCCGACATGGGCTGTGGATGGATGTACAGACCGTTCAAGGACGCGCTGGCGGGGATTTGCGAACATGTTTACGCGGTCGATCAAAACTCTCGACTGCTGGCGCAATCCAGGCCCGACAACATGACCTTCGTTATCGCCAACTTCAGCCAGAAGATCGAGGCGCTGGAAGCTGGCAGCCTGGACGCGATCTTCTGCATCTCCGTCCTGGAAGACCTGGGCGACTTCGCCGGCCACGCGCTAAAAGAGTTCGGGCGCCTGCTCAAAGATGATGGGCTGGTCGTGATTACCTTCGATGCGCCGTATGACGATAACAACCCCACGCCGGTCTATCCGGGCCTGCCGCTGCATAAATTCAACAATGCAGTAAGGGCGGCGGGTTTGCGCCATAAGGGGATGTCTGACTACCGCAAGGACAATGCCGTAAATCACGGCGAGTGGAATTTATCTTGCTTCCACTGTGTACTGGAGAAGCGATGACGCCGCGACCGCTGGAGTGGATCAAAAACAATCTACACCCCCAAGGCGGAGTGCGCGCCTGGGCTGGCGGCCCGGCTTATCCCGAGGTAACTGGCTATCTCATCCCCACGCTGTTACGTTATGACGAAATCGGAATGGCGATCGGTTTTGCCGATTGGCTGGGGAAGGTGCAGAATAAAGACGGCTCTTTTAATGGGCTGGATGGCAAGCCACGTTCTTTTGATACCGCCGCGTGCCTGGAGGGATTGAGCATGACCTATCTCACTCAGCCAGCGGGCAGGGCGCGCGAATGGCTTTCCAGGATGCACGAGGGTGGGGTTTTCTGGACCACGCCGGAGCGGGATGAGCACAACGATTACACCATCCGGGTAAATGGAATTATGGGGATACCCCGCCAACTGCCCGAGAAGATAGCAGATAACCGCGTCCATTACATCGCTTACGCCCTGGAGGGCGCACTGGAGCTTGGAGAACGGGAATATGTCCAGGAAAAACTGGAATGGATGCGCAGTTACATGAACAACGGTTACACGCGCTACGAGATCAGGGACGGCTACGGCTGGGGGTTTGACCCCTGCGCTACTGCCCAGCTCGGAATACTGTACATCCGCTGTGGGATGGGTGACCAGGGGACGCTCGCCGCGCTGGAGCGAGCTACTGCCAACGGATATCCGAACGCGTGGACGGCTAAATATCATCTGGATTTATTGGGGATGGTTGAACGTGCAGTCTTATGACAGGATTGTCAGGGAGATTACCGGCAGAATAGCCATGACACAGCCAGAATGTGAAATCATTGAGGAGATAGCAGGACAGGTTTCAACATGGGTGGAAATCGGGTGTTTATGGGGTGGGTCTGCAATTCTGGCTGCAATGGCGAATCCCGATTTGCGGATATGTACTGTTGATCCGTTCGATAAATATTACGATGATGATTTATGTGTTGAGACGGTCCTGGAAAATTTTGTGCGCTTTGGCGTTGCGCACCGGATATCAATTGTCAAAGCAAAGTCGCATCCCTGGCCTTTCCCCGCTTCTGTGCGATTTGATGCGGCATTGATCGATGGAAGCCATACGGTTCAGGATGTCAAGGCAGATTGGGAAAATGTGTGGGCTTCAACAGATAGATTTGTTTTATTTCATGATTATGATGATCCGCCGATCCAGGATTTTATCGAGACTTCTGTGAAACTCAAACCATATCGGACAAGCAAGAGGATGGTTGCATTTGAACTACGAAATTGATTATGAGGCCTGGAGTGCCCCAAAGACGTTCGGTTTCTCGGGATGCTTCCGCCTGCGCAACGAGAGCCAATTCATGGAAGCCGCGATCCGGTCTCATCTGCCCTGGCTGGACGAGGCGGTACTGGTGGTGCAGCCCTCTAAAGATGACACTACAGAGAGGGCCTATCGCATGGCTGGAGAGGACAGACGTATCAAAGTACATGAATATCCATTCGAGTGCGATTGGATTGATACGCCCGGCTTCTACGCCAAAGACCCCGACGCGCCGGGGCACATGGTCCACATGAGTAATTGGGCATTCACAAAATGCCGCTATTCCTGGATCGTCAAGGTTGAGGGCGACGTGATTGCTACATCGACATTTGCAGACATCGTTGAACGGGTGCAAGCCCAGCCCGACAAATATATCTACTACGGGCGGGTGGTGCTGAACATGGCCGGCGAGATGTGCGATATGGTCTCCTGGGATAACCCGCGCAATGGCGGCTGGGACGAGGCGGTCGTGCCCAATAACCCGGCCTATCATTTCAAGCGCCAGGATAAATGGGAGGTCTTGCAGAACCCCGGCGAGGGCATTTCGATGGGCTGGTCCGGGCTGCACATGAAACGGTGCAAGCGCGGAAAAACGGATGGTTGGAACGGGGAGACATACATCCCGTTTACCAGGGAGGGCGTCAGGAGCGCGCTGGCGCATTTCAACCGCCACAAAATGTCTTATCCGGCGGCAGATGACCCGCTGGGGGCAGAATGTATCTACGAAGGGAATTGGATCGAATGGTATCTGAAAAACTTGTCAGCGTGATCGTGCCTACATTTGCCCGCCCTGCGCTATTGCACCGCGCCCTGGTGAGCATCTTGGAGCAGACCTACCCGCATTATGAGGCAGTGGTAGTCAATGATGGTGGGGTGGATATCCGCGGAGTTGTCGAGCAGTTTGGATTTGCCAGGCTGGTCGAGCACGAAGAAAACCAGGGGCTTCCCGCGGCGAGAAATACGGGGATAAGGAACGCTTATGGAGAATACATCACGTATCTTGACGACGACGATAAGTTTTACTCAAACCACCTGGAGCAGCTTGTCTCAGGTCTGGCAGGCGGTTATCGGTTTGCCTACACCGACGCACACGTCCAGTATCGCGGCGGAAACCCGAAGCTGTATATGTCCCAGGACTTCGACCGAGAGGGGCTTAGACGAGTCAACCAGTTCCCCGTGTGCTGCGTAATGCACGAGCATAATCTGATCGACGAGGCAGGATGGTTCGATGAGAGCTTGCCCAGCCACGAGGATTGGGATTTATGGATCAGGATGAGCGAGATAGCCGACTTCCTGCACATCCGGGAAATAACCTGTCTGGTGGATAAGACCCAGATCGGCATGATGGATGACGGCACAAATATGCGCCGCGGCTATTTTATGGTGTTCAACAAATATGCTGAGAATCCTGTTGTATTGCCCCCTATCACCTAGCTCTCCAGGGATACATCCCAGGACGCGGGAGAGCATCGACGCCCTGAAATGGGAGGGGCCATTGGATATCCATTATGGGAGGGGAGACTTGATCGCCAACCCGAGCTGGACGGAAAAGAACGACAACATTACCTATAAATACAACACGGCGCGCAAAATGGCTCTTGACGGCGGCTATGATGCTCTTTTTACGGTCGAGGCTGACATGATATTACCCCCACTTGCATTGGAGCGCATGACCAGGATAGAGGCGGATGTGGTGTATGGGCTGTATGTATCCAGGCACGGCAAACACCCCTGGTTGGCATTTAGCAGGGTGACACCCGAGATACGCGGCAGCAAGAGCTTCGATGAATACCCGGATTTGATGCAAGCCGCCTGGGGCAGAGCAGTAGAAACGGTCGGCGTGGGGATGGGCTGCACATTGATCTGGCGGCACGTGCTGGAGGCAATACCGTTCCGAAATACCGATGAGCTGATTGCAAACGATTGGTATTTCTCGCTCGACCTCCAGGCCGGGGGCTATATGCAAAAACATGATTGCGGGGTGGTGTGCGGGCATATCGAGGGCGATCGGGTTTACTGGCCCGATCCGCTGAAAGGATACGTGGAATATGGCTTACTGTGATGCGGCTGACGTAAAACAATACCTGGGCAAAGACGGGGCCGAGGATGATACCCTGCTTGAATCGCTGATCTCCAGGGCGCAAAAGGCAATCGAGCAATATACCAGGCGCCAGTTCGAGGCCGCTACGGAGACCAGGTATTTTGACCAACCCTCCGGAAGGATGCTATATACGGACGAGGATTTGTTGGCAGTAACCACGCTGACCAACGGCGATGGGACGACAATTGCTTCCGCCGATTATCAGCTATTGCCGCTGAACGAATCGCCCAAGTATGCCATACGGCTGAAACAGGGCAGTAATCTGATCTGGGAGGATGACTCCGACGGCAATAGCGAAGGGGTGATTGTGGTCGCCGGATCGTGGGGGTACAGCACAACGCCGCCCGGTGATATCGTCCATGCCTGTGTCCGCCTGGCAGGATATTGGTATAAGCAGCGCGAAGCGCAGGTGTTCGACGTGACGGCCATCCCGGAGCAGGGGGCGTTGCTAATCCCCAAGGGCATCCCGCCTGATGTGAAGATGATCCTGGATAGATACGTGAGGGCCAGCCTGTGACCACATATGCAAATTTCGTCAAGAACCTGGGCGACCTGGCTATCAGCGATGTGTACTATAAGCTGGACGAGCCGCCAGTGATGCTCAATGACCTGCCCGCTCAGTGGGTGCAGTTTCCGACGGGCGCGGAGGGGGCAATGACCTTCGATGCTCACGGCGGCTGGCCAACGTTTACAGCCCAGCTCATCGTAGCTTATGAGGCGATTGGGCAGGGGTCGCAAAAGGCGAACTTCGCCGGCACCGTGGGGATGATGGATAACGTTTCCAATGCGCTGAGGGCGGCAGTTGGCACGGTGGTAAAGGGCAAGCTGACCTGGATAATGCGGATAGCGGAGGTGCTGGTGGGAGAAATATCGTATTGGGCGGTGATAACCGAGGTCACAGGTCATGGCTAGATACATCGTATTGGAAACATTATCTTTTGGGTCCGACTTTGCCTATCCGGGCGAAGAGGTTGAGTTAGATGATGAAACGGCGCTCGTGTTGATGAGGAAACGGGCAATCAAGCCTGCTGAGTTACGGCAGGAAAATAAAACAAGCGAGGTGAAAGATGGCTCAAACAACTGACAGTATTTGGGGAGGCGCGGCCTATATAGGTATATCCATCAATGGGAGCGCGTGGACGGATATCAGCGGACACTCCAACCACGTCACGCCGGACGGCGGCGATAGGCGTACCGGCCAGGCCTACACTTTCGACGGGGAAAATCCCATCGTCAAAGTAGGCAAGAAAAACCCGCGGCAAACCAGGGTAGATATTATCTATACCGAGATTGCCACAGATGCATTCGAGGTCGCTCGGGCGCAGTTCGATGCGGCTGGCGGTGGGACGATGTACGTGCGCTGGTCGCCAAAGGGCGGCGGTGTGGGCGATGCGGGTTATACGACCAGCTCGGGTTTCGTGCTCGATTTTCGTTTCCCTGAACCGGACAGCGAAGAGGACGGACCGATGCACGGGTATTTTGTCGTACAGCACGCGGGTATCACGCGCTCGATTATTGCCACAGCCTGGTAGAAAGGATCATAAATGGCAGAGCGAAAACATAAGAAGTATCGCCGCGTGGATAGCTCAGAGATTCAGGGCGAAGGCTCTTACGTCTTGTTTGAATCTCCTGGCTTTGATGCTCTTGCAGTGGTTCTAAAAGTCGCCGAACTGGAGGGGATAGAAAGCGGCAATGTGGATATCTCCAAGCTGGACGAGGGGACATTCGATGCTGTTTTTGACCTTCTGGATCGCACGGTCAAGGAATGGAACTGGGTCGATGACGATGGACAGCCATTACCTCAGCCTGGAGAAAACGACGTTATCCGCAAGCAACTTACCCAAGAAGAGCAGGTTTTCTTAATCAGCTCTATGCCGCTTGGCGAAGCAAAAAACTGAAACTGGCGATGCTGAAACATCTGTACGCGGGTGGATCAGCACCGCCAGAATACATCGAAATGATCTTATGCCGGGATATCTACCATTGCAAGCCGGGTGAATTGGCGCAAATCCCGCTCGATACTATTCTTGCCCATCTAATTTGCCTGCGCGAGGAGCAAAAATGGGCCAAAGACAAATAGAGGTCTAAGGGTGGCAGTTAGTAGAAGCGAACTCGAAATCATCATCGGCCTGCAAGATAAAGCCAGCAGCGCATTGCGCGGCCTGACAGGGAATTTGAAGACTCTCGGTACGGTTGCCCTCAGTGCTGCGGCTGGCGGTATCGCCGCGCTTGGAGCTGGGTTGGGATTGTTAGCATCCAAGGCCATCCCAGCGGCCTCCAACCTGAACGAGGCTCTAAATGCGACCAGGGTTATATTTGGCGAGACAGCCGAGGAGATTCAGAGATTCGGCGAGATCGCCTCGAAAACAGCCGGGCTTTCCAGGCGCGAGTTCAATCAAATGGCCGCCGAAACCGGGGCGATGCTCCTGAACTTTGGAATCGACCTGAAATCGGCCACAAAAGGGACAATCGATCTTACCCAACGCGCCGCGGATATGGCCAGTATCTTCAACACCGAGGTTGGAGATGCCCTGGCTGCCATCCAATCGGGTTTGCAAGGCATGTCGCTCCCACTGCGCCGATTTGGCGTTGATCTGTCCGACATAGCCATCAAAGCAAAGGCGATGGAAATGGGCCTGGGCGATATCACGCGCCAGACAGACAGCGCGGCGTATGCGCAGGCAGCCATGGCGTTGCTAATGGAGCAAACAGACCGGATCGCCGGCGACTTCGTGAACACCTCTGGAGACCTTGCTAATGCGCAGAGAATAGCGAAAGCGGAGCTAGAGAATTTACTGGCAACTCTGGGGAGCATTGCCCTACCTGTTTTGGGGCAATTTTTTAAGCTCGTCTCATCCCAGATATTACCGGCATTAAATAACTTTGCCAATTATATAAAAGATGTGGCGGCTGGCGGGCCGCTGATTGGCGAAGCGTTTATGAAGCTACCCAAATTCCTGCAACCTATCGCTAAATTTTTGGGCCGATTGATTTCGGCATTCAAGGCGTTTTTCTCTGGACTGAAAAAGGGGGAATCTCCAATCAGTTTATTTGGTAAGATGGTCTTCAATCTATCTAAGGCATTTGGCGCGACCTCCGAGCAGGCGGGGAAGATAAAAGAGATATTCCTGGGGGTGGTCGAATTTATTACTGGTTTAAAAGATCAGATCATGGAAGTTATTGGCCCCTTTGTCTCCTGGAAAGATGTGCTTATTGCCCTGGGGATTGCTATTGCAACAGTAATTATCCCGCTCATTGGTGGATTAATTGGTGCGCTTGCCCCCATTATTCTAACGTTTGCAGCGGTGATATTGGCGGTCGCAGTACTGCGCAATGCCTGGGAGAACAACTGGGGCGGGATCCGCGATAAGGTTCAAGCCGTGATCGCGTTCCTGGTGCCTCTGATTCGGGGATTCATTACCTCCATTCAGGCGTGGTGGGCGCAGAACGGAGAACAGATCATTGCCAGGGCGAAGGCAATCTGGGACGGAATTGTAAACGGTATTAATGCGTTTATCGCCTGGGCTGGACCGCTCATAAGCGGGTTTATCCAGTCAATCCGCGACTGGTGGGCTGAACACGGCGAAGGGATCATCGCCAAAGTACAAGAAATCTGGGATGGGATTCTCGCGATATTCGATTTTTTTGCCGCCCAATTCAAGACACTATTCGAGGCGTTCCAGTTAGCCCTTGAAGGCGATTGGCGCGCATTTGGCGAAAAGCTACGCGAGGGCTGGGACAGGGCCTGGAATGCCTTTAAGGAAGTAGTCACTACTTTTGGTACGTGGGTCGGGGGGCAAATAACTATATTGATAGATAATATCCGCACCTGGTTTACCGAGACCGATTGGGCAGCGGTAGGGACATCGATCATCCAGGGTATTGCAAATGGGATCACAGCGGCGGCAGGAATTATCAAGGATGCTGCTTTACGCGCGGCAGCGGCAGCTTTTGAAGCAGTAAAAGGATTTTTCGGTATCGATTCTCCATCGAAAAAGTTTATGTTGGTTGGACAATCGCTCATGCAGGGAATGGCCCAGGGGGTGCGCCAAAACATCTCCGAGCCAGTCCGGGCAGCCACGCAAGCCGCAGCAGAAACCGTCCCTCAAATCCCCCAAATGCAGGGCTGGGGGAGCTCTCTAAGTATTACTATACCTGCTATCAATGTCTATGGCACAGAGGGAACAACGGCCATAGATATTGCCAATGAGGTCGTCCGAATCATCATGGATTTAGCTGAGGCAAACCGTGGAGGCGACTTTGCAGGACTATCGTACGCGGGGTGATACATGGCATACGTAGCCAGATTAACGAGAGGCAACAGGACGCTCGATCTATCCTCAGGGCGGTATAGCTTGGCGGATGATTTTATCCCGCCCACCACTACCGAGCACATCCAGACCTCGGGGGGGACGGCGACCAACCGCTTTGGCGGCGCTAATAGGGTTGGGATGGTAGCGGTTAATTCCAGCCTATCGTTTGGGATAAATATCTCTGGCAGCTCAGCCGCGGAGATCGAGCAAGCCATCAGGGACGTGGATAAATTCCTGCGCCAGGCCGGGGATGAGAGTGATCCGCTGTATTTGGAATGGCGCCCAGATAACAACGTCCCTGCCGAGCCTATCTGGGGGCAGTTCGGCGCGTACCTGAGGAGCGAGGTTATCTGGGGGGCGATATATAAGCCTCAGGACTACGGCAGCGCGGGACAGCGGACGACCCTGCTGACCGGCGTCCCGGTGGAGATGGAGATCAAGCCTTACGCCAGGGGGTTGAGCCAGCGCGTGGGCAGCGCGAAGGGATTTATCTGGGAAAATAATATCTTCTCCGAGGATGGACTGCTCTCGGGGTTGCACATAGGCGAGACCTATACTAATTTTCATAGTAACCCGGTCTTCGGGCATGGCACCTACAACAATGGCTGGACGTCGGGATCGAACCTGGCAGTCAGCAAGAACACGGATAAACGCTTCCGCCTGTTCGGCAAGAATTCTGCCAAAGTGACCTCGCGCGGCACAACGCTGAATACATTTACGCAATCGCTATCATTGGCCTCTGGTCAGCCAGCCACACTGTCATACTACGTCAAGCTGCCTGACGGCGGGGTAGTATCTGCAACGCAGGTAGAGATTACTTACAACGGCTCGACCCAGACGACGACCTACAGCGCAGCATCGAACGGCTGGTATCGGCTGCGGGCAGATATCACCGTAGCTGCTGTCCCGCCGCATACCTATGGGCTTATCATAAAGAACGGCTACACCGTCTACGTGGACGGGGCGCAAGTTAATGAAGCCCCCAGGTTTTATTATCCATTCATGTATGGCGATATGCTGGGCTGCGCCTGGGCGACTACGGCCCATGCCAGCGCGAGCACATCTACGGAGGCATATTTACGCTTCCCGGCAGAGCAACAGATTGACGTTGGCGGCGGCTCGATGCGCATTGTCTGGAAAACGGATAGCGCCAATACAGTCTATACGGCTAATGTTTTCCTGTTCCAAAACCAGACCAGCAATTTCGGGCTATATTTTGATTTTACAAATGACCGCTTCGTCTTTACGGATGGCACAAACAGCGCCAACGGCGCGACGCGTTCTTTTGCGGCGGGGGATACATTCATCATCCATTGCACCTGGAGCAAGGCAAATGGTCTGAAGCTGTATGTCAATGGCGCTGCGGACGGCGCAGGAAACGCAACTTATACGCCGCCCATACTGGGGACATACAATTACCTTGGCTCGAGTGCCGTACCAGGACAACATATCGGCGGCACGTTCAAAGGGCTGGAGTTCTACTCCCACGAAATGACCGCCACCCAGGAGCTTGCAGATTACAACAACGCCCAACCCCTGATAGCCGATAACCAGATGCTTAGTCCAATCCCCTACCGTTGGACCAAAGACGGGGATGATATCGTGGATAATGCCATCCAGGGTACGACCTATCATAACTACGCTGTATTCGGCGGCATACCGGGCAATGTCGCCGCGGAGACGGAGCACCTGATCGACGTTGGGGCAATGGGCAGTGAGACGAAGCTGATACTGGCGCAGGCGGAGCTTGACGAATGGGCGGATCCGGCGGGCAACTTTTTCCGCAACGCGGGCGGTACGGCGACCACCAGCGCGGATGTGGATAGCGATGTAAGGACAGAATCGGTCAACACGACGAATGTTTTCGTCACCGCCCTGACGGACATCAACTATTTCGACCCATTGGCAGGCAGGTCGTTGGCATTGATCGCGCGCCTATCCGACGCGGGCGCGAACCTGACCGCGGCGACGTTCTGGGATTTAACCGGCTCCAACGCCGTGCTTACCGATTTCAAGGCCATCGTCGCAGATGCGACACGGCGGGTGTTCGTGCTGGACAATATCCTGGTCCCCACCAAGCGCGACCTGCTGGCGCACCGGCGCAGCTCAATGATCATCCTGGATGACCAGGTAGATATCGGGGTGGTGTTGGTGCGCACATCGGCGGGCGCGGCTAATGTGACAATCGACTATATATTCCTGGCACCCAGGCCGTTGCTTGAGCTGACCTATTCGGGACTATCCGCCTCGGACTTTTTCCTCATCAGCGGCAGGGAGGCGTATATCGTGCAGGCCAGCGGAACGCAATACAATCTGACCGGCAAGCCGGCGACCGTAGGGCGCGACCCATTGGAGCTACTTCCTAACAAGGTCAATATCCTGTTCTCCCTGCTGGGCGGCGACGGCGAGGCGAATACGATCACCCGCACACTGACTTATGTCTATACCGATATCATCCCGAGGTACGCAATTGCATGAGATATCCGCCCAACGCCCTGACTATAGAGGCCTACTCCACAGGCACGACCCAGATACACGATATCTCTGGCGGGCTGGCGCGCCCTAATGGGCTGGCATTCCAGACTACCTATCCGGGCGGTATCTACGCTACCGCCTCTTTTTACATAGGGCGCAATATTTTCAACCATTGGCAACTCAAGGGGGCAAAGCGCGTCGTTATCCGCAATGGGCGGCTGGTGGTATATGAGGGTTACATCACCAATATGCAACGATCATTAGAGGAGACTGCCCAGGGGATAATGATACGCTGTATTGGCGCCTGGGGTAAGATTATGATGGGTTGGCGCTGGCGGAAACGCTGGGCAGACGACAGGCTGAATGATGATGTCTGGGAATGGAATACGACAGCCAGCGCCGCAGAAAAGGCGGATGTCGACCGCACCAGTCGTTTGAGAATAACTCCGAAAAACGTATCCTGGACGAGTGGCGAGGTTGCCAGCGTCCTTTATCGGCCTGCCCATGCAGACACCATTAAGGTCGTCACCTATGATTACAACCAGGGCGGGGCAAACATGAATATCAATTTTGCCGACGTCGTAAATGGCGAACAGGTAATCGTCTCGGGCGGCGGATCGGGAACCAATCAGACATATATCCTGCCCACCGCGCTGAATTATCCCGATGTATTGGCATTCCGACTGAAGGCGACCAGCACTCACACGCCCGCTTCCGATGGCACCGTTTATGGGCAAATCAGCAACGTCAAAGTTTATTCGGAGAATAACCGTCCGGTCACAATGGAGGTAGTAGCTAAGGATATCATCTTAGAGGTCGCCGACCTGAATAGCAGCACGCGTTTCGTGGAAGCCGCTGGCAGCGCACTTACTTTAGAGCCGTTCATCGCAGATGATTTTGAAGCCATGGCCGAAATATTAGATGCTGCGGTATCTGCGGGCGACGCGGCAAACAATCGTTGGGCATACGGATTGCACCACAGCGAGCGCGCAACGACGCCAGACGGCAAGCCGGTACTATTCCTCCAACAATACCCGGACACCGATGATTATGATTACGTTGTCAGCGTGGACGAAAAAAATGTGGTCGGGGAAATCAATATCTCGCAGGACGTGGACGCTATCGCTAATTGGATCACCGTGTCGTATACGGATGTGAACGGCTGGGTATGGTACAGGTCGCCGGATAATAATGCCAGCCTGAAGAACCAGGCGAGCATTGATGCCTACGGCAGGCGCGCCGCTGTCATCAACATTGGAGAGGGGACATTAACCCTGGCCGATAATACCGGTATACGCTATCTGACAACTTATAAAGACCCACAGTGGCGCCTGATTGGATCGCTGGCCCTTCAAAGTTTTGTCCGAAAAAAGTCAGGCGACATAGAACCCGTCAGCCAGGTGCGCGCCGGAAAGCGCATCAAGATCGAGAATTTCAAAGAGGACTTATCCGGTTCCGGGCTGACATTCGTCATCACGCAGACCGATTACCGCGACGATGACCAGTCAATATCCATTGGCACAGGCACACCCACGGGGATTATTATGCCTAGATTTGCTCATCCCGCCCGTCTGCCTGTGGATCCCGTCCCTACCACACGTGGTGGAGGTGGAGGCGGAGGCGGAGGCGGAGGCGGAGGCGGAGGCGGAGGTGGCGGAACGCGCCGACGCAGGCAACCTGCGCCAACCCCAGCGCCGAGGAGACCAACGCCAACCCCGCGCCCTGGAGTGCCGCGTAGAACGCCAGCGCCAAGGCCATTGTAATTACACGGTAATTACGGCGGTTCATGCTTATGGTAAGAGTACTTATCGAAAGCATTTAATTTCACGCAATAAAAAAGCCCCCTACTTCGAGGGGGCTTGCTCTTTTAGCGGCTATCTCTGCATCAGCACCACGTAGACGCGGGCCTATTCCATTATCAGGCTGAACCAGCCCATTGCATCCTCAAACGGTACGCGCCAGGATGCAGAAGAATTGCCCGCCGCAGGACGGGCCAGCCCGCGGGAAACATAGAACTTGGTGATCTGTTGCGCCCAGGTGCGCCCGTTGCTGCCATCTGCCCATTGACGGACAGGGGCAAGGCTTTCGCCGCCGCACCCATCCAAGAACTCTTGTACGAACTCGAAGGGGATCAGCATCCCATCCACATCATACATTGGAATAGCACCGGCCACGCCAGGAATGGCGATAAGCGCGCTGCTCTGCTTCAGCCATACCTCCGTTTGATCCGGGCGCATGGAGGCTATCAGTCTCAGTCGCTCGCTATCCGGAGTGATAACGCTCATTCGCTTTGTCCGTTCGGCATAGGACAATAGTAGATGTCCAACTCTATCTATTAAAACCTCGGCAGTAATCGCGGCGGAATAGAAGAGCAGAATGAAGCCGAACAGGAGGAACACTATCCGCATCACTGCCCACACACCCGTTCCATCGCTGGGGATTTTCCAGGCTGGGACCAGGAATAGAACACCGAATAGAGCCAGACTGATTGCGCCTATTAGTCGATCCATTGGAAGCCTCCTCCCCTACCCCACTGCTGGGTTGGGTAGTTTGGGGTATTATACCCTATACGCACGCACGCAAAAAGTGCGCCCTAACAAAATTGTGATTATTATAATCGCGATTGTCTTGTGCAAATAAACTTTATAGTTATTTGCACCAAAACAAAACACCCCGCGTAAGCAGGGTATTTTGCTGTAGCTCAATCGACACTCTTGCGAAGTAATGTAATTATACTCTATTTATCCAGCTCATCATTTGTTTTGCATATTGTCTAAGTTGCTGTTCGTCTCTGTGATATTGTTCATGGCAATATTCACAAAGAACAATCAAGTCGGCAATGCCCTCTAATGGTTTAGATGAATAAGAATTATGATGTACATGAAATATTGTTTCATAGCTACTGCATAACATACAATGACCATATAATCGAACAAGAATTTGTCTTTTGGTTTTCCATTCCCGTGTTTTTAAATAATCATTATGAGACATGTCTTTCAATTCTTGCAAACGATTATCATTGAGTTTTATATAAGAATTAAGTTCATTAAGCATAAAACCATATAATTCAATTCCAATCGGAGCATCTAGTAAGAGAAGATAATATGCCTCTAGCATATCAAAATTAATTTCATTTCTTAATACAAGAGCAACAGGGGACAATCCAGAAATTTTTATCCTTTTGTCAATTACTTTAATCTGGAAATCAGTTGGTATATATTTCATTCATCATCCTGTACAGATTCGTACAGGATAATAGACCTTTGGTGTCTATTATCCTATATAGGTTAATCGACCTATAGGTTAACTGCCCGCCATTGCCAGCAGGAACGCGCGGCTGATGGCTTCGGGGGGAATTGAGCCTTCGGCTTCGTAAAAATCAGTCATCCCTGCCATGTTGATCCGTTCCTTACTGAAATATGTTTCGCTTCCCTCGCTGGTGGTTGTTATATTATGGATATATCCCATAGCTACTAACTCGTCCACCAATTTCCACGCGTCGGCGATATCTGTTCTGTAACGAGGCACCAATTCTCTTATAATAGTACTTTGCAATCTATGTGTGCCATTCAGATGGCCCGTCGATGGATTTATCGAAATATCATCCCACCCCAATGCCTCCGCAACCGCCGCATCCAGATCGCGGCCTGAGAGTTTCATGATTTCGTCTTTGGTTTTCATCCTTCACCTTCCTTTCATCAAATGTTGAAACGCATCCGCCAGCAGGTAGCGGCGCTCACTCAGCTACTTTGGCCTTCGGGTAACAGCAAGAAAAACGAAGGCGCGGCATCCGTGATTTCTGGTGCCGATAATTGGGCAGCAATACGCCCATCGGGTAGCATCAAGTATGAGAAAAACGCGGTACGCGCGCCAATTACTGCGGCTGAAACGCACTTTGCCTTCACGTCGTGGTGCAACATAGTGGCGGCCTGTATTCTGGCAGCCTTTTCATTTTTCGTTTTTGAAGGCAGAACGGGCCAAATGATTTTGAATCGATCCTCTCCAATTTCAAACGCAAGCACAAAAGCAGATTTTCCCGTTTCATCTTGCCCGAACGCTTCCATCAAAATTCGTCCACCAAATTCGATAATTAGTTCACGCGCCTTGGAAATCCATATATCTGGACTGGACTGCCCTGTTTTCCAGTAATTGATTTCTTCTGCATAGGGAAGAGACATTTTGATTATCCTTTCTTTTTTGGGTACATATCCCTAAGTATAAACTTTCTTTGTTCAACCGGCACCGCGCTGATATCGACCATCTGGCGGGCAGGATTGCAGTTGCCCGCGTGGACCGAGCCGCATGATACGCACACGGGCGCGGGGGCGAGTTCTGGCAATCCAAGCTGCTTGCGCCATTTTTTAGGCACAGGCTTACCGTGGGCAATACTGCATAATGTTCCACGTGGTATGCCCCTGTAATCGTCCCGGTCGGCGATTTCTTGCCATGATAATAGTTGGGTATCATGCAGTTCTTTTAAGCGCCTGACGATAGTGTCACAATTTGTGACAGGCATATCTACCCTCGATTCTCAAACATCGGCAGCCCGTCCAGCCCCCCGCTCCCGTCTACCCCGCGGCCCTCGACGTAGGCGCGCAGCTTGTCCAGCCCGAGCCGTACCTGCGCCTCGCTGACCAGGTACTTGCGGCTGAGGTCGAGGCCGATCACAGTATATGTGCCCAACTTTTCCTCTTTACTACCCGCCAAATGGTAGTTTGGCACACGCCATATCTCTTGGCGAGTTGATATTGCGATGTTTTTGGATTTTGGTATTCTTCGCGAATTGATTTAACAATCTCATCCGTTAATTTAGATTGACCTTGTTTCTCTCCCCTAAACCCAGATAGATGTCGTAGATGACCCTTCTGATATGCATCTTTAAGATTATCACTTTGGGTGCCCAAAAATAAATGTTCGGGGTTTACACAGGCTGGAACATCACACTTATGAAGTACGAACAATCCATTGGGAATTGAACCGTTCACATATTCCCAGATTATTCTATGTGCATAAACCATCCGACCATCAAGGCTAAACCGACCATAGCCAAAACGATCTTTTACGCCTATCCATAGCCAGCAACTACTATTTTTATTTATTTTGTTCCAAAATCTGTTATTCATAGCAAAGAGCCCTCCGCGTGCGCTGCCATTGCCTAGATGAACAGCCGAGGACGTTAGTCCACACGTAGAGGGCACTTTGCCCACAATATCCGATTGCGAGTTAGCGGCAGCTTCGTAAAAACAAAGCGCCCCGGTATTCTGTTCAACTAGGCAGAAGGGATTATACCACATCTCACTATTGGCGCAGGCGAGCAGGATGTCAGGCATCTTGCTCCTCCGAAATTCCGTCTAGCATAGTTATAATCTCTTCTAGTACTGCCTTTTCTTTTAATAGATCGTTGCCAAAATCGATCTCAGCCTCACCAAACTGAATAAATAAATCAAGCAGCTCTCTGGATGTTTCCAACATAACGATAGCATCATATTTTCCTATCCTAGCCAGATTATGAAGTTGTATAAGTTCACCAAAAAACTGATTCCAAGATATTAAAGCATCGGCAATTTTTCCAAGCAGAATAGTAAATCGATTCAAATGGGTTCTTTCAGCCTCATTATTGTCAAACATTTTTGATACGATATCTTCAATCATCCTTGAGTGCTCCCCGTGAAATACTATACGCCTCCAGCGTGCTCTTCAGCGCCCCGATGCAGAAATCAAACGCATCGCGGGTGGCGAAGGCCTCGGTTACAAGGTTCTTTGCTTTGAGCGCGTTGGTTGAATAGTCTCTCTGCTGCTCTAAGTATTGCAAGGTCATCAAAATCGCCATAAGCAGATCGTTATCGCCCATCTTCCGCCTCCATCGCCCAGAAGCCGTGTTTGCCGTCATGCCCAGGCCAGTCGTAGATCACGCCTGCCGAAATCCCGAACAGTCGCGACGCCTCCTCCAGCGCATCGGCGGGCGCGGGATAGCGCCACTTCGGGAACGGGTAGTATCTCTTAGGCAGTTGGGTAAGCAGCTCGCAGCGGATGATTTCTATATCACCAAAGTTGATAGTCATATCACCGGTAGTGATAGTTGAGTTAGTCATAGTTTCCACCCACAATTAGGGCAAAGTTCCTCGCCGTCGCCATGAATGCAATGACCACTGCCAACGCAGATATCATCGAAGCAGGTGATTATGATCCCCTCTCCGCCGCACATATCGCAATAATCGTCATTATCATAATCGTCAGGGTCATCGTCCTTGTGCATATAATATGGTTCATACCATGATTTTGTCATCAGTCTATCCTCCGATCAAAATATAGAATTGGTGTTCCGCCGCTATCTAATCTTATCCTGACTGGCAATTTACTCAATTCTACAGCTACCCGTTGCAAACTCGAAAAGGTTGGATCGCGGTAAACGCGACCAGTAAATTTATTTTCTACGTCAACCGAGTCGCGAAAAGTGAGCCATACATGATAATTGGTTTGCATTAATTCAATCTCAATCGCTTTCATAATTCTCTTATCTCCATTTGAGTTAGTCATCGGATTTTCCGATCTTGAAAAATGCAGTCACTAGGAATTGATAGGGAACCTTGGCAGCAGAGAGAGCGTCTACCAGACGGATATTAGACGGCGAATCTAACGTTCGACCATAAGCTCTGACCCCGGTTCCCCTAAAAACGAGAATTACCCTCTTTTCAAAATCCGAATGAATATGCTGGATCAAGAAAATCTTATTAGTCATGCAATCATCCTCATTTCTACGATGTCCTCAATCTCCTCGATATTCTCGATGATGAAATGATGTATATGATCTCCAAGATGGGGCAGAATATCTAACGCGAATTTCTTCTGGCTAGGCCGTTCTTTGTCGCCATCGCCCTTGACCTCGATAACCAGCGTCACGTCATGTCGAAATGCGATAATATCCGTAAACCCCTTCATGCCTCTGGGTGTATATCGATTGCTATTCATGCTAAACGCGAGCCAGCCACTTCCGCGTAAAACGCCAAGCCCCTGCTTGATAATCTGCGTACCGGTCATGCCGTCGCCTCCGGTATCCCCGTGACAAGAGTGTTAGCAAGACGCTTGCGTAACCGTTTACGCGTAATTACAATTGATCGGGGAATTTTTGGATGCTGAATAATAAAACCAGATTCTTCTAGTTTGTCCAAATGATATTTCACAAATGATGTAGAACTAAATCCAGCTATTTCTATTAGATCACGAATTGATGGGGAATACCCATTGATCTCCCAATATTTCTCGATGGCAAGAAATAATGTTATAGATTTTTCATTCAGTCGTTTTCTTTTTCTGCTCATTATCTGCCCCTCTAATAGTTCTGCCCCTCATCGTTCGCGGCGCAATCCGGTAAAGGGCTCGCCGCAGACCTGGCAGAGCTTTGGGGTCTGCGGTAATCCGCCGCTGCCGCTGCCATTACCGGGGCGGTAGGCGAGTTTGCGAGGCATCAGCGCAGAGAACCTTGAAAACACGTTGAAACAGTATCTTTGCCCCAATGCTCACCGGTTGCACCGGCTTGGGCCGCGCCTTATCCCGTTGCCTGGATACCTGCTCGACCGGGCATCCATCTGGATACCGGCAGACGGGGGGAAGCTGCTTGACCTCTGCCTTCGACGGGTCGCAGGGCAACAGGCTCTCAGCGGGCGGGCATTGGTTGGGCGGCGCATCGGCTCGCACCGCCACAACGAAGGCGACGAGCATGATAAGCAATGCGACGATAACCGTAATCGCTTTGACAAAATGTTTGTTCATGGTTCATTCTCCTTGCCTTGATTCATCCACCGATTTTATGTCGACCCAATAATCATCAATGCACTTACGGGCCAATATACATTTGCTGGATTTTCCCCCCACTCTGGCGGCATTTCAGTTTTCATTATGTAACAATCCATGATCTCGCCATCCATTTTTAATTCTGGAATTGCCCAAGTTGATGCTAAATAAGTATAGGTTTCTTCTTTAGGAATTGGCTTTCCGTTGGCGTATATCTCTCCTCCAGTCCATTCCCAATCGCTTTGTAGTCCCGCGCTAGCGGTTTTTGGTTTTGTGCCTCGAATTAACTGAGCTGCCTTATTCCAATCAAAAACCATTAGTTCCTTGTCTTTACTTATTTGGCCCATTGCAAATGCGGTTGTTGTATCCATTTCGTTATCTCCTTTCGTACTCCGATAGTTAGGTCTAGACTATTTCTTGTGGAGTATGAATGTTGGGTTTACTCCCACTCGATAAACACATTGTTGGCCGGCCCGTTGCGCTCCAGCCATTCGGCGTTGTTCCAGGTATCGAAGTCGCCGCCGTCATTGGGATGGCGCGCCCAGCGCCGTTCGATGTGGGCAATGACTGGACCCCCAGTATGGCGCCCGGTACCTCGCTGTTTTGCCAGGATCGCAGCATCGAAAGCAGCCGATGGGCCGCGGAAATGGTCTGGTGGGTAGGAAGGTGGACTCTGCCCCACGCTGCCATCGCCCCAGCCTTCCCGGCCTTTGTTATCCGCGCGTAGCGCCAGCCAGCGGAACAGCAGGAACAGGGCAAATAGACCGCCGAGTATCCAGGCGCAATTCATAAAGGCTACATCACCGGCATTCATCGGCTGCCCTCCTCTTGCCTACTGATCTGGCTGGACCGCATCGCGGCCCAGATAGCGCCCAGGCCAAAAACGACAATGCCCAGGACAAGAGCAAGTCCGAGTAGTATCAGTCCTGCCGTCAATGCTAAAATATCCAACATCTCAGCCTCCCTCATTTGAACAAAAGCGACATTTCCCGGTATAACTACACATGTCGCAGCCTCGGGCATCGTTGGCAAAAAAGCCCTTGCATTTACTGCATATCTTTGTGTCATGGCAGCTTGCGCAAATGTGTTTGCGCCTGGGGAAGAGCCGTTCCCACTCTATTTCACGCTCTCGCCTAGTTTTTTG
>Ga0075753_102_pt1 | contig 40761 bp, 58 predicted proteins | sample RifGroB1_FD_67820 | JGI IMG/M metagenome (GOLD analysis project Ga0075753, IMG submission 67820) | Microgenomates (Gottesmanbacteria) bacterium GW2011_GWB1_49_7
CCGCCGCCGAAACCCGGCTGCGTGATACCGTCGCCGCAGGATTTTTGCCGACGGCGATGCGCTGGCGCGATCCCCGTCACCCCGACGACGATCCGGCCTGGCGGCGGTTGCAGCGGGCCTGGTTCCGGCCCGCGATCAGTAGTCTTATGGCGAAACGCCTGCGCGAAGATACGGAATTGAGGGAAGCGATTCATGCCTGAACCATCCCCACGAGTCAAGAGGCTGCGCGAAGCGCAAGCGCAGCATCAGGCGTTAGGGGGCTACTGTATGCGCTGTAAGACCCACGGCCACACGAGCCCCACTTGCCCCCACCGGAAGGCGGGAAAGGCTGAACAGCCTACCCTGCCGCACCACGGCGGCTATCCGGTGCGGGAGTTGCCCCCGTTGGAACGGGACGAGCAGGGGCAGGAGCGGGACGCCGAGGAAGCGCCGGCTAAGGCAGAGATTCGGGGGAGGCACGGATGGCTCTGAAAGTTTTAGACGGCGGCCTGACGCCGCAGGCGTTGAAGACTGCGTTTGAAAACGCGCTAAAGGAATATGACCACTGCTTAGGTTTGTACCTAAGTTGTCGCGCGGGGGCGGATCGGGAAATTGCCGCCGCGAATGCGCGGCTGCAAGCGGTCACGGAGGCGGCGTTCGCGCAACTCGGCGAAGCCGAGGCGCGGCGGGTGCTGTGGCGGGGGCGGTGGGAGAAGAAAGGGAGCTTGACTTGATCGGCGAGGCGAAAATCTTAGTGGGGGACGCGCGGGAAATGCTGCGGACGCTGCCGGAAGGGTCGGCGCAGGCGTGCGTGACCTCATCTCCCTATTGGGGCTTAAGATCCTATCAAACCGAACCACAAGTCTGGGGTGGGGACCGGGATTGTGAACATGTTTGGGGCGGGGAAGTGCCGGGTAGTAACCGGGGGGGCAGTGGAACTTTCAACGGCTGTAATGGGTGGGGCGAAGAATATGGCCGCGCTGCCGCGCGTGGTGCGTTCTGTGCTCACTGCGGTGGCTGGAAGGGGGAGTTGGGCCTGGAGCCGACCCTGGATCTCTTTGTGGCGAACCTGGTGGAGGTGTTCCACGAGGTCTGGCGGGTGCTGCGAAACGATGGAACACTGTGGCTGAATCTCGGTGACAGTTTCAGTGTGGCTTCGACGCACGCTGGAAACAACAAGGCCGGGAGCCACGGACACGGCGAAGAGAGCGCGAAGGCGTTGCGCGGGCGCAATACTCACGTTCTTAACGATGGCCTCAAACCGAAGGATCTCTGCTTGATCCCGTTTCGTGTGGCGCTGGCGTTGCAGGGGGACGGATGGTATCTGCGAGCGGTGTGCCCGTGGATTAAAGCCTCAGCCATGCCCGAGAGCGTCCGGGATCGTCCGGGGATTAGCCACGAATATCTCTTCCTGCTGGCGAAGGCGGAGCGATATTTCTATGATAGCGACGCGGTGCGGGTCGGAAGTCTTACGGGGGATAAGCGGCGAGTATATATGAGCAAGGGGGCCTGGGACATGGATGGACGGCCAGAAGAACAGCGGCATGGCGGGGAATTGCGAAACAATCCCCTGGCGGGGCTTTATCGCAACCGCCGCACCGGCGATTGGTGGTTGGAGAGCCTGGACGCGATCCGCGAAAGCGGCGGGCTGCTGTCGGACCCGGACGGCGAACCGCTCGCGTTCGCCGTCAATCCGGCTCCCTATCCCGGGGCCCACTTCGCTTGTTTTCCCGAACGGCTCATTACCCCGTGTATCCTCGCTTCCACGCCCGAGGCGGGGGTGTGCGCCGAATGTGGGAAGCCGCTGGTGCGGGTGGTGGAAACTATAGAGCAGGGGTCATTTGAGTATCGGAATTATGCCGAGCAGATCCATAAGCGAAATCAAAGGGGAGGGGGATATATCGTGGATAAAAGTCGCACCCTCGGCTTCCGTCCCGCCTGCGCCTGCGGCGCGGCGGCGCAACCCGCGACGGTGTTAGACCCGTTCGCGGGGTCGGGCACGACGTTAGCGGCAGCGGTGCGGCACGGTCGCCACGCCATTGGGATCGAGTTGAACCCGGAGTATGTCCCGTTAATCCAGGCGCGGCTCCGGGAAGTTCCCCCGGCGCTGCCGGGGTTGACGAGCCTGGTCGGGCCGGAATCCCCGGCGCTGCCAGCGCAAGGGGTCTTGGAGTTTTGAAAGGGGAATCCATGAGCGATCTCGAGAAAGAACTGCAACGACTAAAAAGGGAAGCGGAGCGCGACACGGCGGAACGGACCCTTGCCCGCGCGCGCGATCAATACGTAGCCACCTGCTACCTGGATTTGCCACGGGAAATCCAGGGGTCGCCGGCGCCCAGTGGCAAGCCACTGCAAGAGACGGTTCGGGAGGCGATCATCCGGGCGCTGGACGAGTACTTTCCGTCGGACGAGGGGGGCTTGTCGGAAGAGGAAGTACAGGCGTATGTCGCCCGGGAAGCGGAAATCCGGGAGTTTTGGGAAGAATTGCGGGTGGGGGAATGGACCACGGGGCAGATGGCGCAGGCCGTCAACCGCTACGTGCGGGACGTGGGATTTTTGTTGGGCGAGGAGATCTGAGATGCAAAAGTGTTGTCCCCGTTGCCGGGGCGCGGGATTTCTGCCGTCGGGGGAGAGTTGGGCGCACTGCGGGCGCTGTAACGGAACCGGAACGGTTCCGGTCTCCCACGGGGAGATCGGGTGGTTGCTCGCCACGGCGCTTTTTGCCGGGGCGGTGTTCGCGTTATTGCTCTGGGGAGGACTAAGATGAAGAAAGATTTCTCTCCCTATCTGGTGATGGCCCTACTGGTGGTCGGGGCTTTTCTGTACTACTTTGTCGGGCTCGTGGACGGTCAGCGGCAGGCGCAAGCCGCGCCCGGGGCGACGGGGGGAGCCGTCGCCGGCGCAGGGGTGGTACTGCACCTGGATTCCGCCGAAGACACGACGTTTTTTCAGATCGACAAGTGGTTTCCTGGGGTTTCCTGGGAACCCGCGTTGCGCGTGGAAATGACGCAGCGTGGCACGGTGTTGCGGGTGTCGTTACGCACGGAACGCCTGGCCGACCTGGCGCAACGCGCCGGGGCGGATCGGAAGAAGTTTCTGCGGTTACTGGAGGCAAAGCCATGAACTCCCTGTCGGATCGGCACCTGGTCGAATTCATGGCGTCCCTACTGGACGCCGTCGCGAGCAAGGCGCTGAGAGCATATCAACAGAACCGCTATCAGCTTGCTCCGGAAGAAGCCACGGAGTACCTCCTCTGGTGGGAGGAAGCGCGGCCCCGCATGACCGCGCTCATGGAACGGTTGCACCGGATCGTCGAACGGGATGAGCAGGCGGTGGCCGCCGCGGAAATGCTCGAAGAAATCATGGGTGAGAACCCCGGAGTCCGTACTTTGCTTGACCGCGAGACGGACTCCGGGGGGTGACATTTTCGCTGTTGAAACAGCGAAAGTGTGCGCTATTGTAACATTTAGAAAGCGAGGAGGTCAAGGTGGACGGGAAAGAGGAACGAGAGAAGAATTTCGAGGGGGCCATTGGGGACGTATTGCCATGGCTCCGGGAACAAGGGAGGGGGGTTCCCCTGGAGGAGATTCGGGAATTGGCGGAGGCGACCCGGCAGCGACTGGAACAGGAGTTGGAACGGGTTTGCCGGGAGGGGGGGGTATTTGTGGGGGTGCAGACCAACCCCCGGTACGATCGTCTCATGGACAAGGCTCGTCAAGTCAACCGGCAACGGGACGTTGACGAGCGGGTGCCCGGGGTGCTCCCGGAACGGGAGCACCCGTTGCCCGTGCGTTTGCGCACGGCAATTTCTGCGGTTTCGTCGGGGATCGCGCGGGGGGATTGGGGGAGTGTGGCCGAGGGATTAGACCTGTTGCAAGCCGCAGAATGGGATTTGCGGGAGCGCCTCTTGGAGTTGCAACGGGAGGATGAAGCGGACTCCGTGGGGTTTCAGGCGGAAGGCGAGGGGGGCAAGGGTGAGTGAATTGGCTCTGGATTTTGGATTGGGCGGATCGTTGATCCCGGAGAAGCGGATGATCCCGCTTTCACAGGTAATCTTTGACCCCAACGTTTATCCCCGAAAGAAACATGATCCCGCGCTGGTGCAACGGTATGCCGAGTGTCTGGAAGTGATTGAAGCGCGGGGCAATTTTATTTGTGTGGCGAAAGACTTTCGCCTGATGGATGGACGGCACCGGATGCTGGCTTATCAGACCCGCTATCTGAACCAGCCCCACCGGGAGATCCCGGTGCTGGTCTATCCGGTGGATGGTGACGACGCCATCTTCAATCTGGCCGCGGAGATTAATAGTGAAGGGCGTTGGCAGTTGGTAGAGTCGGATAAACGGTCGGCGGCCATCGCGATGTATCAACAGGAGTCGCGGCCTTCGCAAGGGGAAATTGCCCAGCGATTACGGGTACGAAAAGAGAAAGTCAGTGATTGGCTGAAGGGGGTTTTGGAAGAGGAAGAGAAACAACGCAAGGAAACGATCTGGGAACTCTACCTCTCCTGCCATACGCAAGAAGTGATTGCCGAGGTGGTGGGATTAGAGCAGAATACCGTAAGTGACTTTCTGCGGGAAATATCGGAAAAGTTCCGGGGGAACGATACCGATATTTTCCGTGATTTCAAGCCCCAGGTCTACAAGCTCTGGAACTTCGCCAAAGCGACGAATGAGGTCAAACATTTCGGCAATATCCCCCCGGAGATTTTAGACAACCTGCTCTACTACTATACCCAACCGCTTGACGTGGTGTTTGACCCGTTCGCGGGTGGGGGTATGACGATTGACGTTTGCACGGCGCGGGCACGGCGGTATTACGTCTCCGACTTGACCCCCATTCCGGCGCGGGCCGAGGCGATCCGGGAATGGGACCTCACGCAGGGACTTCCGCTCGATCTGCCCGTGCCGGACTTTGTGTTTCTCGATCCGCCCTATTGGAAGCAGGCCGAGCAGAGGTATTCCCAGAAGCCGACGGACCTGGCGAACATGGACCTGGCCGGGTTCCTCAAGTCTATCGGGGAGATCGCGAAAGCGGTGAAGCGCAAGTGGAATAGCAGCCGCCCGAACGGGCGGCTGGCCCTGATTATCGGGGAATGGAAAGAGGAGGGGCGGTTCGTGGATTTAGCGTTTCAGAGTTATACCGCCATCACGAAATACCTGTCCTGTTACAATCGGATTCAAGTTCCCTACTCGACGGAGGTGCATGGGGGGGCTTATGTCAAGCAGGCCCAGGAGAACAAAGAGACGCTCTATCTTTGCCGGGACCTGATGATCTTTGGTCCGTAGGAGATTTCATGCGTGGCTACCAGGCGCGTTGTCGGGGCGGCGAAGTCTTTGCCCAACGGGTCTTTCGGGAATTGCAGGAGGAGGGGTTTACGGTGGTTTCATACGGGACGGAACATACGATCCCTGATTTCATGGGGGTGGTGCGCCAGTCTACCGATCCCGTTTCGTTATTCTTGCGTTTTGAGCCGGATGGGGTGATCGCCTATGGCGATCCCCCCGTGTCCTGGTACATTGAACTCAAGGCGTCCCTGAAATACGAACAGACGGCTTATCGGCAGGGGATGAAACGACATGACTTGGGGTTGACGGTGGCTTGTATTTTTAATTGTGAGGGGGAAATTCGGTGGGGGTTTATCGAGGAATTGCGTTTTCGGGATAGTGAGGCGATTGTGGGCCAGTACCAGGACCCGTTCCCGGTGATTGACGGGTGGATTTATCCCCGGCAAGCCTCTCACTGGGAACAGATCAAGTGGGACAATGCCCAGGCCAGTGGAACTCCCTATAAGGAGGTGGATGGGAAAAAACTCCGGGAATGGTCGGGGTTCAAAAGGGTTTTTACGACTCGGGCCCCCCGCCTGGCGGTTGCTGGAGAAGTGAAAGTGGTTTCACGTAAGCGGGGGAAACCACTTTCTTTGAAATGGCCGGTTCTGCCTGGTTTTGGGGACGGCGAAGTCCACGACTCCCGCGCTGTCTATCGGACGAACTGAAATTATACTTTTCGGCCCGAAACGATAATTTCGGGCGGGGGATTTATACTGAACGATACTTTGGGGGGGCGAAAGTATCATTGCGCCGGGGGAATGATACTTGAGTATCATTGGGGTTGACGATTAACCGGATGATTAACCGGATGATTATCGGATGATTATCGGATGATTCGTCGGATGAAAGAAAACTTTCATTCGCTCCGACGTAATGAAAGTTTTGAGGCAAAAACTTTCATGAACCCATAGTTGACGATTAACCTGATGATTATCTGACGATTACCTGACGATTCACCTGATGATTTCCGCGACACTGTCGCGTAAATTCGATCCGTGAATGAGCCATTAATGAGCCATTAATGCGCCATTAAGCAACTCACGATTAGCCTACTTGCGAGTAGAAAGTGGAAAAAACGCATGACCGCTTTAGGTTTTGATCTTGGCAGGCACACGGCGTTTGCCGTCCTGGAACATACCCGGAAAGGCTTTCGTCTGGTGGCGCTGGAGCGTTTCGACAGTGTGGATGACGCGGCCCGCTTGCAGGACGCGCTCCTGGCGCTGGAGCTTCCCGGTCTCGACGTGGTGGCCCATGAGGAAATCTACCATAGTCGCAAGCACCCCACGGCCCACAAGGCCCGGGACGGCCTGGGGATCCTGCGCGTGGTGTGTCAGAAGCAAGGCTGGCCCGCGCCGCAGGCGACGGGCCTCCAGCCGCAGCACGTGAAGGAAACCATGACCGGCGACCGCGCCGCGGGCAAGCCGCTGGTGGCGGCCTGTGCCCGGGGACTGGTCCGGCAGTGGGGGAATGGGTTGCCGATCCGGTGGCGGGGCCGGACGGCGGACGAGTTCGACGCGATTGCGATTGCCTATACGGGTTTGATTGACGCGCAGGTCGCCGCCGTTTACGGCGGCGAGAAAGGAGTCGGAGGTGAGTAAGGAGCGAGTGTTTATCCAGTGGGTTTGCGACCGACTGCAAGAGGTTGTTGAATCGGGGGTGAGGCTGTTGGAAACGGAAGATACCCCCCCCCTACAGGTGCTGGAGTTTGTGGATCTGAACGGTCTGCTCCCTGGCCTGGCCTGTGCGATCTGTGGTCGGCTACTTTACCACCCCGAGGGAATGGTGCGGATCTGCCGGGGGGAGGTCCTACAACGGTGGTGTCTGCCCTGTCTGAACACCCACTTGACCGGGCTTGCGCCAGAGGCGCAAGTCTGGAATGCTACGCCGGACCCGCCGTCGGCAATCCGGGAATGTCTGCAAAACTTCGCGGAGTTCCTGGCCGAGAAGAATACACGCTATGGAGACAGCGCCTTGCATCCCGCGCAAGTCTTTTCGTCCACTCCCGCGCAGGAACAGATCTGCAATCGCCTGGACGACAAGCTGAGCCGGATCAAGCACGCTCGGGAAGAGGGGGAGGTGCTGCGCAAAAACGACGTGGCCGACGTGCTCGGTTACGTGGCGCTGTTGTGCGTGGCGAACGGGTGGTTGAATTTCGAGGATTTGTTAGACTGAAAGGAAGGAAACAACATGAAGTATCGCAAGCGACCCACCGAAGTTGAAGCGTTTCGGTGGACCGGGGACGAAACGCAAACCGAGGACCCGGAATGGATCGTCGAAGCGTTGCGGGAGGGCCGGGCCCGGCTGGAGGGGGCGGGGACGGCGGAAGTGCGGATGTGGTTGCGCACCTCTAACCCGCTCTGGGAAAGGACCGCCCGCCCGGGGGACTACATTGTGCAGACTTATCCGGGGGAACTCTGGCCTCTCCCCTCCGACCTGTTTGAGGCGGAATGGCAACCTGCGGAGGAGGAAACGCCGTGAGTATTACCGATCTCCCGATCCCGGTCATCACGATCTGCGTAGATGGAAAACTCTGGCAGTTTACCCTGCGGGAGACCACCGCGCTGGAATGCGACCTGTGTGCTGGGCCGCTCAACGGCCTGGCGTATCACCTAATCCCGAAGGGGTTGCTCGTGTGTATCCCCTGTATAAAAGAAGTCCAGGCGGAACTATTGGAGGAAACGCCGTGAGTGACGAGCCGATCCTCCACGCCGCCGTTCGACCCGTCGGGCCGAGCGAAACCGACTTAGCGATAAACCTAAACGAAGCGTTAGTTCCGGTGCAACTGGTCGAGGACCCGCCACTGAGCCTGGCGGCGCTGCAATACGTGGTATCGCGCGCGGGAGCCCTCCCGGAGCAGTTTGACTTCTTACTCGGTCAGTTCCAGAAGGGCCAGCACGTCGAAAGCGTGATCATGGGCCGGGCGCAAGACCTGTTAAAACCCGTCTTTTTCGCCCGCTCCCTGCTCGCGTGGGTGCTCAACCAGGCCGATCCGTTGGTCCGGCAAGAGTTCAAACACGAAGTGGGGATGGACAGCGACGCGGGCCGGGTCTACTGGTCCCGGCTGGTGTTGGTGTGGGAGGTGTTCGGGCCGGAAGGGGAAGCGTGCCTCGCGTCGCCGCTCTCGTTTTCGCACTACCTGGCGGCGGCGCAAGCCGCGGTCCGGATTCCGGAGTCCGGAGATCTGACTGATCTGACCAATCCGACTGATCCGACGGATCTTCGGAGATCCGGAAAAACACCGAGAAGCTACGATCCCGCGCCGGCCCGGGCGATTGTGCAACGGGCCGAATCGGAACACCTCAACGTGGCGGAAGTGAAACAGTTAGTCGTGGCCGCGCCCGGACGGGCGCAAGCCACCCCGGAAGAACGGATCGTGGAGCGGTTGGTGCGGCTACTGCAACAGCACCCACCGGAGTTGGTGGAAGAAGCCGTCGCCGAGTGGCGGCGGCGGCAGGAGGAAGCATGAATCGCCCCTACCGGGTTCGGGTTGCCACTTTCGCTGCTTTTGCCTCTCCCGAGGTCTGGCTTACCGGTTTGGAGGAATGGAAAGCCTACGTCCAGGCTTATCGCCTGGTGCGCCGGATCCTCGCGCATCGCCGCAAGGCGGGGCGGGGTTGCGACTACACCTATGAGGGGCCCGGGGGGGGCGCTGGGGAACCCGGACGGGACACTATTGGAAAATCTTCGATCGTCCTCGCCATCGGGATCGTGAAATTTATGTGATGGTCGAAGCGGAGGAGAGGCCATGAAAGCACACTGGAAGTATCTTCAGTATGTCCTGCGGCACAAGTGGTTTGTCTTTCTCGAAGCCTGCCGTCTGGGGATTCCCTGGCGGGGCTTCTGGCACGATTGGAGCAAGTTCCTGCCGTCGGAATGGTTTGCTTATGTCGAATATTTTTATACGAACCGACGGCAAACGGAATGGTTTGATCTTTACTCGAAATACGGGGCGGCGGAATTGGCCCCCTACGGGGAAACGGTCCAAGACCATTTCGATCTGGCCTGGCTCTTCCACCAAAAACGCAACCCTCACCATTGGCAGTTTTGGGTCTTGCGGAAGGACGACGGGAACACGAGGGTTTTGTTCATGCCCGGAAAGTACGCCCGGGAAATGGTAGCCGATTGGTGTGGTATGGGTCGCGCTGTGGGAAAACCGGATACGAGGACCTGGTATCAGGAAAACCAGGGGAAGATTCTGTTGCACCCCCTGACACGAAATCAGGTCGAGCGACTGTTGGGCCTGCGCCCTCGGCGCGGGTTCCCCTACGCACCCCGCGCCGACGGCACGGGAGAGGAGACGCCATGAAAGCCCACTCGGCACAAGCGGTAGGTCTTGTCATCGCCCCCAATTATAATCAGTTCCTACTCTATTTGCGCTGGACCAACCAGACCATCTCCCAGGCCCGCTATGTCGGATCTCTAGACCAACTCTACGGTTGGCCCGACCAGAAACCCCTGTTCATCGTCAATGCTGATTTAATAAACCTCTCCTTTCGCCACGCCCTGGTTGAATCAGGGATCCTCCAGCGTTTCGCCCTCCGCTATGTGAATTTAGATAATTTTGGCAGAAAGAAAAACACCCACGTCTGGCTTGACGAACCCTGCGCCGAGGGTACGGGGGAGGAGACATCGTGAAGAAACGCTGGAAGATCGTCTGGTTCTGGTGGGTGGTGTTATTGTCTTTTCTGACTCGTGGGGGCAAGGATTGGGAGATCGTCGAGGGGGTGCCGGAGGACGCGAGACTCGTGGATTGGGGCCCCCATACTGACTGGGAAGAACTGGTCGGCTTAGTGATCGAGTCCGCGTCTTTCCCCGAAGTGGAAATTACGAGTGAACTCTGGGACGTGGTCCGGGACGAGGTTCCCGTCTTGCTTTTGAAAAGCCGGATTATCCCCCAGCCCCTTTCCGACGTTCTCCCCGATGACGCGCGCGTGGAACGCGCGCTGACCGCGATCGAGGAGGCGGTGCAAATCCTGCGGGATCTCCGGGAAGAACCCCGCGCCGAGGGCGCGGGAGAGGAGGCCAGATGAACTACTTGACGATGGATGAACTCCAGCGGCTTCCCGAGGGGACCACGATTATGGTGGTCTGGTCGGGAGGAAATGGCCCTTACCGCTATACGCTGACCTTTACGCCCTTGGGGGCTTGCGCGCAAGCCCCCAATATTTGCTATCTCCTGGCGTTTGTGGGGAAAGCGCATTGCCATACACGGGTTTGGCTGGACGAACCCCGCGCAAGGGGTCTTGTCTTTTGACGAGGAGTAATATGTGCAACGAAGAAGCAGTTTTGATCGCGAAGGTCCAGGCCGGGGATCGGGAAGCGGGAGAGATCCTGGTTCGTATCCATACGGGATACGTGAAGAAGGTGGTCACGCATTGGGTCGCTCCCTCGGATCGGGATTACGAGGATCTTTTGCAAGCTGGATACGAGGGGTTATGGCGGGCCATGCGCGAGTATGACCCGGCCAAGGCGACCACCTTTCTGACCTGGGCACGGCACAAGATCCGTGATCGCGTCGAAACGGAGTTTCGGCGCTGCAAGCGCGGCCAGGACACGATCCCGTTAAACGGGCGCGAATGGGACCTGGCCCCGACCCCGGAAGAAGTCATCCTGGCCGAGGCGCAGGCGGAACTAGAGGGGTTGGAATGGCCCTACCCCCGCCGAGACGGGTTTGACGCCGCCTTCGGCGAGTATCTGCGGAGGCAGGAATTTACCGGGGCGCAATTGCGGGGTATCGCCGATTGTTGCGAGGTGACGGTGGAGGCCGTGGTCAAATGGTTTTCCGGGACGTCCCAGCCCATGTTTCTTGACGACGTGGCGATTATTGCCGAGAAGCTGGGGCTGTTGATGGACGAGTTAGTACGCCACTGGCGGCGGCGCAAGGGGACCGTCTCCCCCGCCTAACCTGCGGTTAGGCGGGAAACCTATATTCTTTAATGAGGAAGTTCAACGCATATGAAATCAACCTGCACGAGCAAAACGGGGGGGCGGCGCATCGGCGAAGCCGAGCGCGAAGCGAAGGCGGTCGAGTTGCGCCGGCAGGGTAAGAATTACGACCAGATTGCCGCCACGGTGGGGTTTGCCGACCGCAGTGGAGCGTTCCGCGCCGTGAAACGGGCGCTGGAACGCCTGCGCAAACAGACGACCGAGGAGGCGGTCGTGTTGCTGCGTCTGGAAAACGACCGTCTGGACGTGTTGCAGGCGGCGATCTGGGAGCAGGCGGTGGAGCAAGGGGACCTGTTTGCGGTGGATCGCCTGCTGCGTCTGATGCAGCGGCGGGCGGCCCTCAATGGCCTGGATCAGCCCACCAAAACCCAGGTCACCGGCGCGAACGGCGATCCCCTGACGGTGGCGCTGACGGCCCCCGACTTACTGGAAGAATTGCGAGGCTTGAAAGAGCTCTATGGACAACTTACCGGAGAAAAATGAGGCCATTGTCCTGGCCCGGGGCATTTATGCGGCGGGCTGGGCGGGCGCGTGGGCCTTTCTCACCCGACAAGTTTTCACCCGTGACGAGGCGGACCCGCAAGCACCGATCAAGCCCTTTCCCGACAAGGAATATTTGAGACTGCTCACCCAGCGCTGGGTAGAAGAGAAGCTATTAGCGGTGCCCAAGTCAAGGCGGATGTTGGTTAGCTGGGCCTTGACCGCGTTGCACCTCTGGGACGCGCTGCTCCACGAGTACCGCGCTATTTACATCGGTGCGCGGAAGCTGGAAGGCAGCGAAGAACTGGTCGGGCGGTGCAAGTTTATCCATGAGCACCTCCGTATGCCGGGGTTATTCCCAGTGGTCAAGACGCGCGCGGCCCGGGCGTCTAAACACCCCGAAGCCGTCAACGCGCTGCACGTCCCGGAAACCGGCAGTAGTATTCAGGCCGTCGCCGAAGGCGCGGATCAAATGCGCCAGTATGCCGCCTCGCGGTATCTGGGGGACGAGTTCGCCTTCTGGGGGAAGGCGCGGGCCACCTGGACCGCGCTCAAGCCGGCTGTCGAGGGTGGGGGACAGATCTGTATCGTCTCTTCGCCCTCGCCGGGGTTTATGGAGGCGATTGTCCATGACCAGTTGTGAACCGAGACGTCCGTTCCTGGAAGAGTTTCTACGGATACAATCCGATCCGACGAAGGGATATTTTGAATCGGCGCGAGAGATAGAAAGGCTTTGTCCGGCCCTGACGGCCGCGCCGCAGCGTTACGCCACGCCGGAGCAGGAGGTGCAGGCGTGGTGGGATTGGTTTGACCTGTTTTTACTGTCGATAACACGAAATCCCGCGCCGAACGGCGCGGGAAAGGAAAGGGAGGAAGCGCATGGATGAGGTGGGTATCCTGTTAGGGGGAGACGGAAAGTCGATGAGGCGTATGTCCCCGGGGGAGGTGGAGGGGTTCCGTCAAGGGTTGGCCACCATCCCGGATGGTCATAGCCTTTTTTACGACCATGACCTGAGTTTTGAGAGAGGGGTGCAGTTGGTGATGGGGTGGAAGCAACCCGTGTGGTCCAGCGCGGAAAAAGAAAGGGAGGAAACAAAAGATGGCGATTGACGATGAGGAAAGAAAGGAGTTGGAAGCCTTGCGTTTGTTGGCGCAAGGCCGAATCGAGTCCCTGGCGCAACCGGGAATGATCGTGGTGTTTCAGGGGGAGGAGATGTTTTGGCAAGTCTCCCTGCATGAGTTTGGGAAATGGATGGATCGGCAGGGGGTTCGGGATGTCTGTCTGGTCGTTATCGGGTCGGGGATCGATGCGGTGAGTTGTTTTCATGAAGCCGAGATGGCTAATCTTGGTTGGGTGCGCATGGAGAGGGCGAGGGAGACCGTTCTTACCGTCATCGAACACTTCAAGCCCCTGGCCCACCGGATTGCCACGGCGATCGAGGAAAAGATCCGGAAACTGCGTTTTCCCGGGGAACCGGAAAAAGAAAGGAAGAAGAACGATGGGTGTAACGATTGACGAAGGGAAAATAGTGGTGTTGTTTTTCCAGGAGGATCCGGGCGAACCGCCCAACCGCAAAGAGAACCCGGAGGCGTGGGAAGCCTGGCATCAACAGGCTAGCGTTTGTCTCGAGCCGAAATGGCGGTTGCTCAATACCATGTGGAATTCGGGGTATTGCGGGTATCTCTGCGCCCTGACTCCCGTGGAGGCCAAGGAGTCCCTGGCGGCTCTGGGACTTGACGTGGAAAAATATGCGGCGATGGAGTTGGAGCCCGACATCCAGAAGAATTTCCAGCGAGACCACCGTGATCTTTTCCGGTCGCCAGGGGGGATCTATGAGCAGAGAGATGGTTGGAACAAAGCCATCGCCGCCGTCCTTGCCGTCATCGAACACTGGAAGCCCCTGGCTTTTCGCGTGGCGACGGCCATTGCTGACCAGATCCGGAAACTGCGTTTTCCCGGGGAGCCGGAGTGAGCGTTGCCCTCACAGACCAAACGGGCCTGCGCGAGTGGACTACGGACGCAGGTTTCCACGTACTGCAAATCCACTACACCGCCGACCCCGACAAGCGGTCGGAGGAGTGGAAACGGCAGGCCCGGCAGGGATTAGACGACCTGGGTTGGGATCGCGAGTTTGAACTCAACTGGTCGTCAGTGGAGGGGTTGCCGGTGTTTCGCCACGCCTGGGAAAGCGAAGTCCACGTGGCGAAAACGCCGCTGGCCTATCTCCCGGAAATTCCCGTAGTACGGGGATGGGACTTCGGCTTGATGCCGGCCTGTGTGTTCTCTCAGTTTACCCCCGGGGGGAGGTGGAACGTCCTGGCCGAAGTCCAGGGTCTACACACGGGTATTCGCTCGTTATGTCGTCTGATCAAAGCCGAGTACCTGCCCCGGTTTCCCGGGGCGAAGTATGAGGACTACTGCGACCCCGCGGGGTTTAGCCAGTCGCAGACGGACGAGAAAACCTGCGCTGAGATCATGGCCGAGGAACTCGGCCAATGGCCCAATCGCGGCATTCAGACTTGGACCGAACGCTATGACGCGGTGAGCGAATGGCTGCGCGGCGAGACCGAGGACGGCACGCCGCTCTTCCAAATGAACTCCTGCTGCCATATCCTCAAACAAGGCTTTGAGGGCGCGTACCATTACCGGGAAATGGCCGAAGGCCGTTTCAAGGAAGAACCGGAAAAGAACCGCTTCTCGCATTTGCAAGACGCGCTGCAATACCCCGCGACCTGCAACCGGCTCGGCCAGGGGTTGGTGCTGCACCCCACGCCCGAACAGCGCGGGAAAATAGACTGTCCGCATGAGTGGGTCGAGTCCGGTGCGGTGGCCGGAATGCGGGTCTGCTGGCGTTGCGGTCAGGCCGAGAAGAATGAGGCGGATCTGGAACTGGAAGCGTTGGCGCAACGCGCCGACCGTTTCGGGGAGATCGGCGAGGACGTGATTGACCACTTGCGAGAATTAGGAATCTATCGCTAATGCATAACGGAATTTCCAAAGGCGCACGCTTTGAGCTATTGATGGACGAAGTGGAGTCCCGGATCGCGAACGGGAACGGGAACGTTCCTGTCCCGGAACTGTGGCTGCCCCCGGCGGTGCAGTCGCAGTTGGTGCAGAAAGCGCTAGGGGACCTGCGCGGTCAGGTGGTGCGGCTGCCCAACGGCGAGCAAGTCGCCGTCGTTCAGGCCGATGAGGAACTGGTGAAGTCACTCTCCGGCGGGCAAGCGCAAGCGCAGCCCTACCGGGGTACGCCGGGCCTGCTGGAAATGGGTGCTGCGCCGGGGATTGTGAACCCTCCCGCGCGCGAGCGCATCACCTGGGAAGCGCTGCGGACCGTGCCGCAGCGCAATCCCGTCTTCGCGGCCATTGAGCAGCGTTTCCTGAATATTCTGGCGCGGTTTAGCCGACCGAACCCCGAAAAGCAGCAGGTCGGGTTTGAGATCGGGTTGCGTGATCCGAAGCAGAACATGACGTCGGCGGCCCAGAAGAAAGCCACCTGGATTCAGCAATTGCTCTGGCATGGCGGGTTGGTGCGCGAACACCCCCGGACCGGTGAACCGGCGGTGTGGTCGGCGGACTTCACCGAAGCCGCCGACGACTTCCCGACCTTCCTGCGGAAGGTTTTTACCGACCGTCTGCGTTTCGATCATGCGGCTATTCGCTTCGAGGTCGGCGAGAACGAGAAGAAATACCCGATTGTTTTCTTCAAGTCCGTGGACGGGGCGCGGGTGCGCCGCGCCCGTCCGCAGCAGCCCGGCAAGGACGAGGTGAAAGCGCCCTTTTTCTTCCGGCAGGGAGGGTATATTCCCACTATCCGACCCGAGTTGAAGCACGTCAAATACGTCTTGGTGTTGCCCACCACCGAAAACCAGGTCGAGCGGGAGTTTCAATGGGACGAGTTGACCGTGCTGGTACAGAACCCGTCCAACGACCCCACCCGCAGCGAGATCGGCTATCCCGAAAACGAAATGTGTCTGGACTTGATTACCGGGATTCTCTACGGGATGGAAACGAACCTGGAAAAGTTCGACAGCAACCACATTCCCCGGGGGTTTCTCGTTGTGAAAATGCGTCAGATCCGTGAGGGAATGTCGGGCGCGGAGGATACCCGGATCGCCTCGTTTCGCAAATACCTGCGCCTGAGCGTTGGGGGAATGGGACAACTGTGGGCGCTACCGATTATTAGCGTGGACCCGAATCTTGGCGAGGATGTGCCGGAATACATCAAGATGGACGAAGACCCCTCGGCCGGCATGTATTGGAAGGAGTGGATGATCTTCTGTGCCAGCGTTGCCGCGGCGGTGCATGGCCTGCAAGCGGGAGAGTTGAACTTCGCTCACTTCGGGCAAAGTTCCAATGCGCTGAGCAGCGACTCGCTGGAAGAGCGGATTGAGTATAGCGCCTCTACTGGCGTGGTTCCAAAGATGCAATGGCTGGGCCAAAAATTGGACACGGCCAGCGTCGCCCGGATCGATCCTGATTTCTGCTTCCGGTTCGTTAACCTGGAGCCTCGGTCGGAGGAGGCGGAACAGAAAGCGGACGCCCATTTTCTGAGCAATGGGATTAAATCCGTCGCGGAAATTCGTACCGAGAAGGACCTGTCGCCCGTGCGCGATCCGTTGGATCGCGACCTGTGGCGGCAGGTGTGCAAGCAACGCGAAGAGTCCGAGGCCAAACTCAAAGAAGAGGACGAGGACGCCTGGTGGGAGATGGTGGCGAATACCTACGAGGAGTCGGGCGGGGAATTTGCGCAATGGCCCACGGCCCCGCAGGGGCCCCTCTTGCAGGTATGGATGGCCGAGCATGGGATCGGGGGGATGGGGGGACCGGTAGGGCCGGAAGGTCCTGGTGGGGAACCGGGAGAAGAGGAAGAAGAAGAAGCGCCGCCGCAGGCGGCGCAAGGGGAAGAAGAAGGAAGGAAGGAAGCGTGACAGACGTGGATCCGGCGCTGGTTCTGGGGGGGGTTCGCCTCCGCAACCTGATTTTTGCGGAGGCGTGGCGAAGACACTGCGGGTATCCCGAAGAGATACCCCTGAAGGATCGGGCCTATCGGCTGTGGGAGCGAGGCGGGATTGATTTCGGCGCCTACCAGGAGGTTGCCGCACTGCCGCCGCAGGCGACGGCAGACGAAGAAACGGAGACGGAAGCAGAACATGCGTAAAATCCCCTTGAACGAAGCGCGTAACTTCCAACTCGGCTACATCGAAACCATTCCCACGCTCCGGGAGGCTTTGGAGAAAGCGGGTCTGGGGGCCTGGGGCCAGGAGCAAGCCGCCCGTAACCTCGGCGAAGCCGAGCTGGACCGGGCCACGGCACAACTGGAAGCGGTCTGGGCGCGGTCGTTGCCGTCCACGCCCGCGGGGTTGCTCACGGAAGAACGGGGCCTTTACCAGGCCGAGTTCCACGCGCATCTCCAACACCACATCCGCGCCTATCGCGCGGGATTGCGCCCGCGCGGGAGCGCGGAATGGTGGCTGAAGAAAGAGATCCGTGACTCGTATGAACGGCTCTTCGTCACCGGACGCGAAGCGGCCGGGAAGTTCGGGGAGTTGACGGAAACGGAAGTCAAGTTGCTCAGAAAGTTGCGGTATCAAGACTTCAAATATCTCCGTAAGTTCCTCGACGACCTGGACGCGGGACGCGGCGTCATGGACTATGCTCGCCGCATGGCGTTATACGCGGCGGCGGGGGAACAGGCCTACTGGGCCGGGTATCTCTGTGGTTTACCGCAGGGAGCGGCGGTACAATGGGTGCTCGGCGAAGCCGAGCATTGCGAGTCCTGCCCCGAACTGGCCACGGGCGGGCCGTGGAAGAACGGGATCTATGAGCCGACCGATTTATTGTCGCGGGGGCTTTTCCCGAAGTCGCTGAAACTCGCCTGTAAGCGGGGGTGTCAGTGTTCCTTAAAGGCGGTACGCCGTCCCGCAGGGCGGCGGCCGCCGTGGAAGGCGGGGGTCGGGTCAACGACCGTCGGCTAAAGCCCGACGGCTGGCGGAGCGATCCGTGATAATGCCGATTGGTTTACCAAGGTCCTTTACCCTCTGGCTGGACAACGGCTTTCCGGCCCGGCCCGTCCGGGTTCTTGGGGGGGGCTTTACTCTTCGGCTTCCCCGAAAGTGGGAAGATCCGGAGCGGAAGAGGCACTGGATTTACTGGGAGGAATTGCCCTTTGTGGTTGATTTTGGACATTGACGACACCCTGGCCGATCCGGCTCATCGCCGTGGGGTGGTGCAGCGACCAGACGGAAGTTACGACTGGGATCGCTTTATCGGCCCTGCGGCGATTCTTCGCGACCCCCTCGTGAGCGAGTGGGTCTGGCCGTGGGAATACAACAAAACTGTCTTACGTCAGTTTTGTCTTACGTCAAAAGTGTTGTATTTGACCGGTCGGCAAGCCAAACATGCCGTCGTGACGGAACGCTGGCTCTGGCGGCAGGGGTTCCCCACGGGAACCCTGCTTTGCCGGGACACGGACGAACCTGACGACGTTTTCAAGGAACGAATCCTTGCGCCGTTGGCGCGGGAAATTCGGCTTGCGGTGGACGACTGTGGCGTTGCTTATAGGGATCCCTGGCCACTGGTGCGAGTGTATGAGCGGCTCAAGATTCCCCTATGTTCTCCGTATGAAGCGTTCGGACTGGGGAAACTGGCTCAGCGGTTAGGGTTGGAAGAAGCCGCGCCGTAGGCGCGGCAAGGAGCGCGTATGCCAGCGTTTATAAAAACAGCGAAAGACGAAGCGGCGTGGGCGGAGGCGAAAGCCGCCGTCCGCAAGCAATACCCGGACCTCTCCGAGGACGACGACCGTTTCTGGCGGCTGGTCAACGCCATTTACCAGAAAATGGCCGGGAAGGTGGCGAAAGCTTTGAGTGCGACGCAACAGGCCGACTTTGACCGGGAAACCCAAGCAATCCGGGAACACGCCAAAACCGCCGTCGCGAAGCGACGACACAAATTCCAGAGAGCGAAATGGACCCATCCGAACGGCCATCCCCGTTGTCGGATCTGTGGGGACGAGCAGCCCGTGGGGGGATACTGTGAGCCAGAGCCGCAGCCGGTGAAAAAGGCGGTCTGGGGGTTCCGGGTGAACCGCGCGGCGTTGACGCCGCAACGGCTCTGGGGGTGGACGCTGCGCAAGAGCGCGGCGCGGAAAGAACGGTTCCCGCAGGAGATTGTGGAAGCATCGCAAGAGGCGAGGGAAAGGGGTTAGACATGCTCTGGGGTTGGCTGATCAAAGGTCGGCGGGCGTCCTCTCGGAAGGACGCCTGGAAAACAGAGCCGCGCGACGAGTCCGGGCGTTGGACGATTCTCGGCGAGTCGTCCACGGGACCGCTCCGCAAGGAAAGCGGCGTATCGCTCACGGGAGAGGAAGAAATTCGCGCACGGCACTATCTGAAGGGCCGTCCCGATCTGGTCAAGGTCCGTATCAACCCCGATCCCGACGCGGATCTACAAGGGATCGGGTTTGACCGCAAGGGGAAACGGGTCTACTTGTATACCGCCTCGCACAAGACCGCCTCCGCCGAGGAGAAGTTTACCCGCGCGAAAGACTTCGCGCGGGTATTGCCCCGGTTGCGACGTGAAGTCAAAGCGGCCGCGCCAGCCGGGGATGAAGTAGCGTCCGTGGTGCTGTTGATCGACCGGACGGCGTTCCGCGTCGGCTCGACCCGGGACACGCAAGCGGAGAAGCAAGCCTTTGGCGCGACCACGTTGCAAGCGCAGCATGTGCGGATCGAAGGGGATACCGTCCACTTCGACTTCACCGGCAAGAAGGGGGTGGCGCAAAAGCACTCCATCCGCAGTCGGGACCTGGCTCGGGTGATGACCCGGCAGTTAGCGGGGAAAGCGCCGGAAGATCGTCTCTTCTCGGTCTCCGAAATGCAAGTCAACAAGTATCTCGCGCGTTTCGGGGACTTTACCGCGAAAGACTTTCGGACCTATCACGCCTCGCAACTGGCGCGGGAGCAAGTGGAGAAGCTCCCCGCTCCGGCGACGCCGAAAGCGTTTCAGAAGTTACAAAAGCAAGTGGCGGTGCTGGTCTCTCAATTTCTGGGGAATACCCCCCAGATTGCCTTGAAGGACTACATCGATCCGACGGTTTTCGCTCCGTGGGAAATTATGAAGGGAAATTAACAATGGTCCCTGTTCACATAAAAGACTCCGAAGAGGCGCAAGTCGCGCGGGAGAAGTTGTACTTACAGCATTTGGACTCGGTGGTGTTTGTGCCGCCTCCGGTCAAGAAGTCGGTCTGGGGGTGGCTGATCAAGTCCACCATTCACGGGCATTGGATGACTACACGTAGTGGCAAGCGGGTTTGGGTCAAAGAGCACAGTGATAAGCGGGTCAAACACGCACCGCAGGCGGCGCTGTTAGACGTCTCCCCGACGGCGAAGCCGTCCGGGAAGGAACGGGCGGCGCAGCCGTCCGCAACCCCGGTCAAGCCCCGTCCACTGAGCCTCTGGGACGTGGTGGAAGCGCCGGGGACCGCGCCCAAGAAGCCGGAGGTCAAGCCGGAACCCGCGCCGCAGGCGCGGGAAGAGGAGCCCGCTTCGCCGACCGATCAGGTTTATGCGCTCCTGAAGCAACCCGGCCTGATTTCCATGTCCGATCTCGCGAAGGAGATCGGTTCCCTGGACACGGTATACCGCGCTTTCGCCGAGCTCAAAGCGCGGGGGACCCCGGCCTATCACCACGGTGACGCCCTCTTCTCGCTGGAGCCGCCGTCAAAATCGGGACGACGGAAGGTAAAGAAGGGACTCTGGGGCTGGACATTTACCCTGCCCCGAACGCTGTATAAAGCCCATCCGCCGGTGCAGCACACGGGGGAGAAAGTCCCCGTAAAGCAACTCGATCCGGCTCTGCGCAAGAAGGTTTCGACGGGAACCCACTTTACTTCCGATGAAATGAAGAAACACGGCCTGGTCTGGCGTACCACTGAGGACGGTCGCCATATCATCGTTAAAGACCTGGGGAATGATGAAGGAGTAGTGGTCGGTGGGGCCGAGGGTAAGATGAATTTTGCCCGGATCAAGCTGAAGGGTGGGAGTTCCGCCGAGGCGAAGCCGCTGAAAGAAAAGAAAACGACCCCGGAACTGACGGAAAAGGAACATACCGAGGCGGAAGAGAAGCAGAGGGCTATGGTCTCGCGCAAGCAGGAACTCAAACAACAGGCGCGGGACCTGGTGCGGAACAAAATTGCTGCGGTGGGCCAGTTGGACCTCGACGAAAAGCAACTACAAAAGGTCCGGGACCTGGCGAAAGACAAGGCGAAGGCGCAAGGGGTCTTTGGTGAAGCCGCCGACGAATTTGTGAAGCACACGGAACAACAATTCCAGGCCGATCACGCCACGGCGCTGCGCAAAATCCAACAGGAGGCGTTAGACCGGGCCTTAAAGAAACATGCGCGGGAACACCAGACCGGGGTAAAACATGAAGCCGAGGCGATTACCGCGGAAGAGGTGGCCGAGCATGCGGCGAAGCCGCGCGAAGGCAAGGAAGAAGCCACGCCTGACGACATGGTGGCCTACCTGAAGGAACTCCTTCCCGAAAAATTGCAACTCTCCGATGAAGAAAGCCAACAACTCGTTTCTTCATTTATCGAAGAACGGGAGTTGGACGCGCAAGCGCGGACCTTGCGCCGCGCGCTCAAACGGGGCGAGGCCGAAGGGATTCGCGCGGTAGACCTGGCAACCCGCGCCTTGACCCCTGAAGAAATGCGGCAATATGCCTCGGAAATGCAGGTTCGCAAGGAAGAAGTCCTGACCAACCTGCAACTTGTGCAAGCCGCCGAAGCCGTTCCGAAGTCGATCCGGCAGGAACAGTTGCACCACGGCCTGGCGGATACCGCGGCCGGTCTGGGCTATGAACTGTTAGGCGAAACCCTCATGGATACTACGTCGGTACGCAAACTCGGTGCGGCGGCCTCGTCGCGATTAGTGGCCCAGTCTATTTTAGATCGCTATGGAGGGAATGCCCGGAAAGCCGCGGCCGCGGTGCGCGAGTATGTGGCGCAGCATTCCAGCGCGGTCGCCGCCGCCGCCATGCAGCGGCACGACGACCTCCTGCAGCGGGCCGGTGAGTTTGAACAGTTCGCTGGAAAGAATGCCAGCAGTCTCTTAACCGCGCAGCAGGCGCGGGCCTATGCGCTGCAATACACCAATGAAGCCAAGCGCGTGGTCGCCCGCAGTCTGGGCAGTCTGGAAATGGCCTCGTCCGTGGCGGAACTATTGTCACAAGGGCCGATTACGGACCCGCTCTCCCTGCGGGGCCGGGGAACCCTGGTGGGAACGCATGAAATGGCTGGGGAAATGGGGTTAAGCAAGGGCGATTATACCGTTCAGAAGGAACAACGGCACTACAATCTCCAAGTGAAACCCGAAGCGATGTCCAAGTTGGTCAAACGGCGCAAGGTCGAAAGCTTGGAACGGGACCGGGAAGTGCAACGGATCAAGGACCTCGGGCAACAGTCCGAAAATCTCGACCCGGCCACGGGTCGAGAATACCGCGCCCCGGGCCAGCAGGGAAACATTATGCTGTCCGCGCCGCAGGCGGCGGACATTCAAATGTGGGAGCGGCAGAAGAAGATCCTCGTCACCGACGAAGCGGGTCTGGGAAAAACCGCCGTGGCCATCCTGGGCGCGACCAACCTGGTCGAGCAGGGGCTGGCGAAGAAGGTCCTGGTGGTCGTGCCGTTGTCCGTGCAACAGCAGTTCAGTGGGGAAATCGAGAAATTTGCCGACCCGAAATACCACGATTCCTACACCGTGGCCGATAGCCGGGACAAAATGCGCAAGGCGGGAAAAGGCGATCAGGTCTTTACCATCGTCACGCGGGACGCGCTCCGTAATTGGGAGGGAGACATTAAGGAGGGGGGGTTTGACGCTGTGGTCGTAGACGAGGCGCATGAGTTTACCATTCGCGGCGAGGCCTCCGGCAGTGGGCGTTCGCAGGCCCTACGCCGGGTCCTGCCGGACATGGAATACGCACTCTTAATGACCGGAACTCCGGTGAAGAATGACCTGACCGAGCTCCATTCCCTGGTGGACAGTCTCCAACCGGGGGCGTTGGGGTCCCTGGCGAAGTTCAAGGAACGCTACGGGGGCCTGGAGCGGCGACGGGGACTGTTTGACCAGTCCCTCTTAAATCAATTGCAGCACGAATTAGATGGGGTGGTGGTGGGCCATTCCCTGCACGTCGAGAAAGACGGATCGCTGGTCATTGAAAACGCCAAGAACCGCTCGGGCAACCCGGTGGAACTGAAGGAACAGACGCTCTATGTGGACCCGACCGAGGCGCAAACGCAGCAGATCGCCGAGAATAACGAAATGTATCTGACGGCAAAACGGGCGGGGGTCGCCGGGGTTTCGCTGGCGAAACACGGCCTGGATAAGAAGGCGGTCAACAATATCAGCGCGGAGGCCAACTCCAAGTCCCAACCCGTGGCGAGTTGGCTCCAGGAGAAGGGCTATCCCCAACGGAAGGCGATAGTGTTCTCGGACAGTCCCGAAGTCATTCGCAGCACGATCCTTCCCGCGATGGGGGTGGACCCGAAAGACGCGGTGATTATCGAAGGAGACGTCAGCGAGTCCTGGCAACGAGACGCGATTGCGCGGTGGTACAACGAGGACGAGGGCAAGCCGCTGGATGAGCGGCAAAGGAGGTGGATTGAACGGCAGGGATGGGCCGTGAACAAACCGCCGAGAATGCTGTTTGCCACGGATGCGGCGAACTATGGAATGAACCTGCCCGGGGGTTCACTGATGGTTGAGTGGGACACCACGGACACCGCCGCGACCTCACGGCAGCGCATCGGGCGCGAATGGCGCACCGGGCAGAACGCGGCGACGGTGGACGTGCTTCACGTGCGCACGCGCACGCCGCACGAAATGCGAGCCGAGGATCGGCTGAAGAACAAGGCGGCGAGCATGAAGATTGGCGAAGAAACCCGCCACGTGGACGAAAGCGGGTTTGCGCCGATAGTGGCGGCGCATTTGGGGAAACTGAAGGAAGAGGGCTACGGTGATTAAGCTGTCTTTGAGTCAAGCCAGGGAATATTTGGAACTGTGTAAGTCCCGTGTTGCGGGTCATTATAGCACCTCCGGGAAGGGCAAACGGTATTGGGTGGCCGAACACGAGGACCAGCGCACCAAACGGGAACCGGGCGCGTCCGTGACTGCCCCGCGCGCGGCGGCGAAGAAGGAGACGAACCCGGCCACGTCCTTTTGGGCGAAGGTGGGCGAAGACGCCAAGAAGATTGACGCGGCCAAGGAAACGGAAACGAAACCGGCTCCCAAGCCAATCGCGAAGCAACCGCTGGAAAAGAAACCGTCCGCCGCGCCGAAGAAGCCCGTTACCGCGAAACCGTCACAACCCAGTCAGGAAGAACTGAAAGCCACCGTGTTGCAGGTACTTCAAGCGGCGAAGGGGAAGCGAGTTCACCTCGATCAAATCATCAAAAAGACCGGGTTAGAGGGGGGACAGGTGAACGCCGGATTGGTGTTGTTGGAGTTGAGCAATCAAATCCTACGCTATCCCGGTGGGGAATTTGCGCTTGTGATCGCGAAGAAGCCGGCGGCAAAACCGCCGGAAAAGAAACCGCTCGCCGCGCCGAAGAAGCCCGCACCCGCAACCCCGAAGGAAGGGTTGTTTGCACCACGGGCCACGGAAGGGAAATTTGCCGGGCGGCCCTTGCGCCCGGACGGGCGCTTAGAGCCGCAACCGGGCGATCAGGTCTATATGGTCTTTGCCGGTTTTGGGGGGATGCCTGCTTCGGTGAAGGGGGAAGTCTATTCAAGTAAAAAGGGGTTGCGGGTGAAAATCACCGGATCTCATTCCGCGTTGGGTGGCGAGGGGGGGGTGTCCGGCCCCAAGGCGATGGACCTGGACGAAGAATGGACGGTCGAGGGGGACCCGGAAATCAATCGGCGCGTGGCTGCACAGAACGCCAAACGCGAAGCGGGGGCGAAAGCGAAGCAGGAAACCGCAGCGAAACGGGAACAGGCGCACCAGGAATGGATGAAAGAAACCCGGAAACGGGGCAAGGTCACACCGGAAAAGGTGAAACCCGGCGATATTGTGCAAGAGTTTCATCCGGCCTATGACGAACCCCATTATTCCGTTGTGCATGGCATGGAGGAGCGGGGAATCCAGGGTCTTAGCGAGGGAGACGACCCGACCGAGAGGCGTCCCTATGATCTCGGCGACCCGGTAAACATGCGTCTCCTCAATCGCCAGGAAATCGCCAAGTTGCCCGATCCACTGAAAGAACATGCGAAGCAGGTTCGCACGGGCAAGGTCGCGCAGCACTGGGAAAAGGTGGAGCGCGAATACCGGGAAAAGGAAGAGTCCCAGGAACGGGCGCAAGCGGAACTCGCGGCAAAGCATGGGGGCAAGACCGTGGGGGACTTGGTGGGCGACGCGAAGTCGGCTCCCTTGGGGGTTATTTCCTCGAAGGATCTTTCCTTGAAAGTGTCCCTGCAATGGCGAAAGAACGAGTCTCGTATTGCGGGAGGGCATTATGAGGTTGTCTTGCACGACGAGGGGAAAAAGGTTCCCTTGCACCTCTATTTTAGCAAAGAGGATAGTTTGGGGAAAGTGGAAGAGGACATTAAGGGGGAACTGGCCGAGGGCGCAGTGCTCCAGATCGGAGCGAGCCTTCCGGCGAAGCCGCCGGTTTCCCGTTCAGCAACGCCCCGGAAAACAGAACAACCGAAAGATATTCCCGACGTATCCCAGGAACACTATCCCGGCATGCTGTTTCCGGGAAGCGGAAATGCTCGCTTTAACCAGGAGGCATCCTTACGATTGGGGCATCAGGTCTATACCAAGCAAATGACGCCTGCCGATGCGGTAGACCTACTAAAAACCATAGGACAGACCGGAAACTATTATGCCCAACAGGAATTAAAGACGATGGTGTCCTACTGGCGCAAGAAACTCAAAAAGTCCTGGGGCTGGACGATTAGAAAGGTGGCATAAATGAAACGCTTACTCAAGAACCCCCTGCCTCATCCCGACGAAATCCGCACCCGTCATCACCAATCGCTGGCGGCGATTTCTGTCATGCAAACACGGCTGGTTGCCGCGCTCCAAGACGGCCAAGCGGAAACGCTGAAGCAACTGAAGGACGCCGAAGCGACGGCTTCACGGTTGCGCCCCGCGATCAAGCAGTGGGTCGAGGGGGGACTGAAGGACGAAGACCGTCCCCCGGACAAGGACTTGCAAGCCTATCTGGACGCCGTACACCAGGCGCATGAACTGCGTCTGGCTGATAATGCCGCATACCAGGCGTTGCGGGACCACGAAGAGACGGCGGACGAGGAACCGGAACCAGGGAAAGAGGACCATCAACATGCTCCGTTTCAGCTTATCGGACTTTAGCGCGTTAATGAAGAGTCTGGTCCCGTCGCCGGAACCCCCGACCCCCGTGACGCAGGCGTGGGGGTTCCTGGTCAAGGGCACGCAACGCAAGTATACCGATCCCGGCGAAGGCAGTTCTCACAGTGGCGGTCATTGGGCCATGATTGGCGGGGCATGGGGCAAGCCCCACAAGGCGAAACTGGCTCCCGGCATGAAGGTTCATTATAAACATCCGGGAACGGAGCGCAAAAAAACCGCCGAGGTTCACCAGATCCACAAAAACAAACAGGGAGAGGTTATGGGGGTGACGGTGGTAAAACGCCATTCTACGACGGGGTCGGAGATTGCCCGTCACCGTTTAGATCCGGCGGTGATTATGGGGAAGGCCGACCCCACGGCCGAGGGGCAATTCGCGGGAAGGGAGGCTGTGGCAAAACAAAGGCAAGCGGCGCAGGAGCGAGAACAGACGATCAGAAAGGAATTGGAGGAGGCGAAACAACAATCGAAGGAGCGGATTGCGGCGGCGGTCGCCGCAGAAGAAGCCAAGATCCAGGAGTTCACCTCCTCTCATGCGCGTAAGCAAGCACGGATCAAGGCTAAGGCTCGTCTCGATCAACTCCGGAAAACGGAACAGACCCGATTAAAGGAAATGACCCAGGCCGCTCGAAAATTCGTGGAGGCGGGTTATGCGCAAATCGAAGAGCGGCGGGAGCAGGCGCAACAGCAAGCCGAGCAGGCCCGGAAAAAGGCCGAAAAACAGCGGGCGAAGGCCACGGCGAAGGAAGCCGCTCAACGTGAAGCCGAGAAGCAAGCCGCCACGGAAGTCGCGCGGCAGGCCGAAGCAAAACGCGCGGCGAACCTGGAATGGGCGCAGGTCGGAACCCTGGCCCGCGCGCGACGGCCGGACGGCAAAACGGAAACGGCCTTAATCGTTCAACGAAAAGACGTGGGCGGGGGGGAGGGGGAACACGGCGCGGCGACGTTTGTGCGGGTGCAATTTGCCGACGGCCAGGTCGCGCGGGTACACGTGGAACAACTGGAAAAGACACGGGCAAAGAAGCTGTCCGCACAGAAGGTCCATCCGACGCTGAAGGTCGGGTTTGAGGTGGATTATGGGAAACAGGCCTCGGGGACTCTGGTGAAGATCACGGAGAAAACCGCCACGGTGCGCGACGCCCGGGGCGACGAGCATCGGGTCAAACGGGAACAGGTCCGGCCCCATCTGCCGAAAGGGGCGGAAGCGGTCCTTCCCGGGGCGCCCCCCGAAGCGGCCCCGCCTCCCCCCCGGGCGGATGTGCGCTTACGGGACGAAATCTTAGAACAGGAAGGCGGAGCGGCGTGGGACGCCTACCGCCAACGGGAAGACGCGCTCATCGAAACGCTGCGTCCCGACGTGCAGCGTGTGGCGGCGCAAGCCGCCGCGCCGCATATCTTCCTGGAGCAATATGGCTATACCGGCTCTACCCCCGAGGGGCTGGGGGGGAAATCCACGAACCTGTATGGGGACGTGGAAGCGATTGCGCTGGAAGCCGCGCTCTATGGCGCGCGGGATTTGGAAATGAAACGGCGGCAGGGGAAAACCCCGGACATTTCCCAGAAAGACTTTATCCAACGGCGGGTGTGGTCCGAGGTTAAAACTTTTCTGCGGCAGAACACCGGGCCGCTCCAGGTCCCCGAACGAGTCACGACGGCCCTGCGCAACCTGCGCCGGGCCGAAGAACGGCTGCTCTCGCAATACGGCCGAGAAGCCACCGCGCAAGAACTCGCGAACGCGCTCGGCTTGAAGCCGACGGCGAAAATGACCCCGGAACAGCGGGTGGAAGAACTTCAGCAGGTGCGGCTCGCCATGTCGCAGGTGGTGGCGAACGAGAGCGACGAGGGGGTTACGGAAGAACCGTGGGAAACGGTGGCCGATCCTGCCTGGGAACGGCGGGAAGAAGCGGCGAAACAGACGGAGTTGGCGTATGCCGTCGAACGGGCACTCTTTCGATTGAAACCGAAAGAACGGGAGGTCGTAGGTGTTTACAAGGAATATGGGGACCAGCTTTCGGTGACGGAACTGGCGGGGAAAGCGAAGGTTGCGCGGGAAGAATGGAAGCCGCTCTTGGAGGCGACCTTCGCGAAGCTCCGGGCCATGCCGGAACTGAAAGAGATTGCGCAGTGGTTCCTGAAGAAGTCTTTGGGGGGGATGGACACAGGAACTCAACGGTTGCTCAAAGCCTTGTGGCCCGCGAAGCGGGCCTGGGGGTGGGTGCTGCGGAAAGCGTTTGACGCCACAGCGCATCCTCGCGCGAGAAAAGGAGAGACGGGAAAATATCGGGCCGGTCGGTTTGTGCCCCTGGGGCAAGGTCGCCAGGCGAACCCGGAACCCCTGAAACGGATCGGAGTTACTTCCGACCGGGAAGGAAAATCCCCGGAACGAGTTCGTTTGCAAATGGAGTTCTTCACGAAACAACTTCAGAAAATCCCCGGGGTGTCGCATGTTTCGGTCAAGGAAGGACGGGGAGGATGGCAAGGGGGTGGGGAGATTACCTGGGTCACGACTTATCGTGGGGATGGCGAGGCGAAGAAGTTGCTGGCGCGGTTGGGGAAAGCCACGAACCAGGATGCCGTATTAATCACGGAAGAGACGATGAAGGACGATCCCGAGGCACAACCTCGGGGGGAAATTACCTTTACCCATCGTCTTTCTAAGGCCAGTATTGAAGGGATTGAACAAGCTCTGGCGAAGTTAAAATTCGGGGGGTGGACCTGGGTAACGGCGGGTAGAAAGACGAGGCTCGTGTTGATCCATGTGCCCCCCTGGGCCGAGTGGGACGCGGAAACCCACCGGAACAAGGTCCAGGAAGCGGGGCAGATATTGCAACAAGTGGGGGTTTCGAATCAGGTCACGTTCCGTCCGATGAAGGTGGAAGTGATGGAGGATTATGATGCCATTCTCCGAAGAAGAGAGAAAGTTGCTGCGTGAATGGGGGCAACGTTTGAAAGCGGAATATGCGAAAGATCCCGAGCGGGTTACCCGGGAGGACGAAGCGTTTCGCCGGTCGCTGCCCTCCGAGGACGAAACGACCTCGTTGGCGGCAGGCGTGAAACGCCCGAAGAAAAAGGCATAAAAAAAGCCGGGGACCTTGAAGGTCCCCGGCTTGATCTTCCGAACATTACGTTCGGGAAGGGCGACGAAAAAACATCGCTTGAACGGGATTTTCCTGCGGAAGAGAGGCGCGGAACGCCTGATCCTCCTTTCTCACCCGCTTCGGGTCCCGGGCATTCTCTTCCTTCAAAAGACGCGCCCATTTCCGCAGCAGGGCTTCTTCTTTTTCCGTAAAGACGCGGGCCATTTTCTTTCTCCTTTCTGTTTCGCGTCCATTTTTTGCTCCTTTTTTCGCCTACCTTGTCAGCGCCGGGCGGCGAACCCCGGTCGGACGCGCCCGGGTGGGCGCGTTTCGGCTCCTCCTTTCTAATTGCGGGCGTCAACCATATAGACACTGACGCCCATATCAATCTCTGGGCGGCCACTTCCGATCCCCCCACGGGTGATCAACTGGTCGGGGAGCGTAGAACACTGTACCTTCGCGAAGCGTTGCCGCAGTTCCTTCGCCCGCGCGTTGCGGGCTTGCAGCGCGGCCTTATGGGCGGCCTTGCGGTCCCATTCATACCACCCGTCCGTAGTCCACTGGAAGCAGTAGTCTGCCGGGTTAAATCCTTGTTGGATACTGTCAGACATTTTCGGTTTCCTTTCGTTGGTTGTTGGGGCAGGTTATCCTCTTAAGCGAGCCCCCGGCCCGAACATCATCGGACCGGGGGCTCGACCGCTCCTTGCCACCGTCCGTCATGAACCACGAGCTCCTCGGTGCAATTCACGCCGAAGTGAGACCACTCCGAGCAGGGGCTTATCGTTCCCTCAGTTTTCGACCGAGGGTCGAAGGTGAAGACCCCGGCAGTGCGAGGACAATCCTTATTGCCGGGAAACTCGACGGCTACATTTCCGTTGCCGTCGTCAACTACCCACTCCCACTGGTCTTCCTCTTCGTCGAGGATACTGGGGGTCTCCGCATCCGGTATGGTGCTTCCACGCAACATCGTTGTTTTCCTTTCGTTGGTTATTGGGGCAGGGTTCAAACCTGCCCCCTACACTATACGATACCTACGCCCGGGACATTGCGTCCCGGCGCGTCTTTTGGGGATACGCAAAAAAACGCCCGTTTTCGTGGGACGCCGGAAATCCAGCGTCCGCCCCCCGCAAATCACCCCTCTGGACCCCAGGGAGTATCCCACGAAACCCGTCTTAGAAATCTACGTCCCAACGTCGGGACGAGCGATGAGTTTCGTGAGATAGCATGGGAGGAGAGGGTGACGCCGGGCCGGGGGCTTTTCGCTCGGGGGCTGGCTCTCACTCCTCCTCGGCGAAGAACGTTTCGGCGTCCCCCACTGTGACTTCCCACTCGGAAAGAACGTCTCCTTGCAACTTCTCGTAATACGTTCTTGCCTCGGCCAGGTTCATGATCGCGTCAGCATCGGGCGAATAAGCTTCTCGCCCGATGATCCGGACCTGCCGACCGGAACGGCTCCAGAGCAAGCTGATTCCGTCCTCACCCCCTACCTCCCCCGTTTCCATGTCCACACTCTCAAGCGTCAGTGCTTTCATCTCTTTCTCCTTTTCGCCTGCTTCCTCAGCGCCGGGCGGCGATCCCCGGTCGAACTCACCCTCTTGGGCGCGTTTCGGCTCAATCCGGCAGACTATCCATCAGCCTGTGAAATTCCGGCATTTCCCGCCGGAGAACCGCGAGTTCTTCCGTGGTTGCCTCGGGAACGGCCTCCTCAATCACGAACACGGTCCACCCACTGCCGTCCTGGCACGTGCCGTCGCAGGTGGTTTCGCTCAGCGTTTCGCCCCACTCCCGGCCGCAGCCGGGGCAAAATGGCGCACAGGCCATGTCCAGCGCGTCGGCTTCCCGGAGCGACTCGCCGGGGTTCTGCCGCTCCCACAATTCTTTTTTCCCAAACTCTAACGCCAAAAACTGCATCTTTCCGTCTCCTTTTCGTTGATCCTCTTACACTATATACCTACGCCCGGGACATTGCGCGATCGCGCGTCTTATTTGGATTCCCCCGCTAATTCCGGGAACAATTCCCGGAAGAGGGGTGTCAATTCCAGCTTATAAAGCTGGAAAGACACCTCCCGCGCGAACGCTTCGTCCTCGGTGTCCAACACCGCCTGCACCAGACCCGCGACGCGCTGGCCAATGGGAAGGTCCCGGACCCGCGCATGAAGCGCGTGGCACTCTGGGGGCAAGCTCCCCTCGGTGCAAAAGATAATCGCCGAGGCGATCCGGCTAGCAACCTCGGCTAAGGCCGGGCCGGGAAACCCGACCCGGCGCAATAGTTCCCCCCAGTATTCTTGCATGATAACCTCCCGGGGGCCGGGATCCCGGCCGGATTATCCGAACTCCAGGGCGGCCCCAATGGCCCAGGAGTGGGTTTCCAACGGCATCAGGGAATATATCCTGATGCCATTGTCGCGTTCCGAGAGGAAAGCCCTTCCAAGAAACATGGCCAGGGCCACCGCCGAGAATCTTTCCTCGCGGCTAAGTTCGCGGCCGGAAGGTTGCGTTCCCAACTTCAGCGCCACCACTGCGGCGGCGTAGTGAGGCAAGTTCGCGGCCGTGGTGGCCGCTTCGACTTCTTCCACCAACTTTTCCGGGGTCATCCCCGGGGGCCCCCATTCATGGAGTGCCCAAGCCAGTTGGACTTCCCCCCATTCCTTCCACTGGTCTTTCATGTCTTTCTCCTTTGGCCCGGCGCAGCGGGCCTTCATTTTTGGTAGAAGATTCCCTCGATGAGGTAACCTTCCACCGTCCAAAAGTTGCCTGCGCACTCGTGGCGCAGGACTTGCTGCCCCCTCCCCAGAGGGGTTTCGACCATCCGGCCGGGCCGGCGCTCGGGGAGCGCGGCCTCTTCTACGGGCCGGTCGAGGGGGGCCAACCCGAATCCTCCGCACCATTTAGGTACGGGGAGGAAGACCCGGGAGATGTCGTCAAATCGTTTCATAGAAATTCGCGCGACGGAAACCCACGTCTTTCAAGCGTGGGAGGAAGTCGCGCTCCCTCCTTTGTATAGTCGTACCCATCCCCGGCTTGCCGCCTGGTGCAATACCGCCAGTTGATGCCGTCTACCACCCCCACCCGAAACGTTCCCTGGGTGCGGATGGCGACGCGCCCCACGTGAACACCTTGCTTCTTCCCCGTGGGAACGACGGCTTGCACCAGGTCCCCGGTGGCAAACCCGTGCACCCGGTGCGCTTGCTTCGCCCCCGTGCGGGGAAACCCATACCGATCCATCCGGCACATTTGCCGTTGTCCCCACCCCTTGGCTTTCACCGCCCAGGGAGAGGTTCCGTTTAACTGTAACTCCGGCGTACTCGCCCCCACGCAAGCGGCGTCAAGCCAATGCGCTTTCGGTAAGCCTTGTCGGGTGCGGTTGAACTTCGTTCTCCCGCCCGTGCCGACTTCGATGTCCAACCCCAGAGCGGCTAATCGCCGATACAAGGCCCACCGCGTCGCATTGACCACGGTGGCGTCCTTCAGGGGGTGCTTCGCTTGCGCCTGAATTTCCGGGAAACCAAACTCGGCGGCGGTTTGGTTCCCTTTCTTCCCGTTACAGGGGACACACGCCAGCGTCAGGTTCGACACTCGGTTGCTTCCGCCCCGGGACTTCGGAACGATGTGCTCGACTTCCAGGGGAACGTTTTCTACGCCGCAGTAGGCGCACTGGCGTTGCCACTTCTCCAACAGGTATTCCCGGACTTCGTAGCCGAGTAGTTCGCCTTGTTGATACTCCACGCCGTTGACTTCCGGGTTCTGGAGCTGCTGCGTATCGAATCGCACGAGTTCGTAGGAAAGGTTGCCTAGCGCGCACCAGCGCCGTAAACGGTTGACCCACGTTTCCACGTTGGCAACCCGGCTTTCCAACGACGGCGGCAGCCACCCTTCCCGTCGCCGGCGGTTATCGAACCGGGGCTTCCGATATCGGGTTTTGCGGTTGCGCCGACCCCGGCGTAATTGCCGTCGGGCTAAGAGACGATCCCGGATGCGTTGCCCCCGGTGTTCGATTTCCGCCGCCCAGACGACCTCTCCCGTGGCATCGTCCACGATGGCCATGCCCGTCGTTTTACTGCCGGGGTCAATCTTCAACCGCAGCGGTTCGACGGGTCCCGTGACTTCGTACTTGAGAATAATGGTAAACGGGAATTGCCGATAGACGGCGGCTTTCCCGTGTTTCAATAAGATCCGCGCCACCGCCGGATGGCAGGGGCGTAACGGTTGTTTGTTCGTATCCATGACGAGTACGTTACTCATAAGAGACTCCCCTTCCGGGGGTAATGTGAGCCTCGACAAGGTTAGAGGACGGTTTGTATGACGGCCACACGGAAATAGACCCTCTTTCTGTTTAATGACCGTCCGCAGGGTCCGGGACTGGCTCGCGCATCCCGGAGTGCCTATGTATTCGTCCCTAACGGAGCCTCCTTGCGGAGGCCGAGTCTGGTCAACCCGGGCTTACGGGTTTCCCCGCAAGCCCCCGGACTTCAGCCGGGGGTCGTTGACTTGCCCCGCCCCAGTGCCGACAAGAGCGCCTCGGCGGCGTTAACCGCCGCCTCAGCCTTGTCCTCCAGGCTCAGTTCCACGATTGCCGGGTGGGGGTTCGCCAGCAGACCCGCGAGGGCTTGCGTGGCCACGCTGGTGAGGTTTTCCAGAGCGGCCTTGTTCGCCGTCTCCTCTGCTTCTTCCGCAGCGGCCTCCGCTCGCAGGAACGCCGCTTCCCATTTCAGTTTGCGTATTTCCCCCCCGGGCATACCATCCTCGATTTCTCCAAACCCCACGAAGCCTTCATCCAAGCCTTGCCAGTCCATGGTGTTCCTTTCCGGGGCCGGGCAACCGGCCCCTTTCCTGCCTATCTCGTACTTCTACCGGCTGCACCCGCTCTCCGAACGAGTCCAGCCAGACGAGGTGTCGCGCGTCGTAGACGCAGCGCACGACGGTCTCCCGTCCGTCCGTGAGGACGGCGCGAAAGCGGCGTCCGTGGTGGGGACCGCGCTCCCGATTCAAATACCGGATTGTTTCTGTTTCCACGTGGCGTTTCCTTTCTCAGGCGGGTAAGGGGACCGGGCGATCCCGGTCCCCTGGTGTGGCCGACCAAGGCTCCGCACGTCTTACCATACCTACGCCCGGGACATTGCGCGATCCCGCGTCTTATTTGGATACCTATAAAAAAAGCCCCGCCGGTTTTCCGGCGGGGCTGGCGCGAGCGGGTTGCACTTAACTCCCCCAGCACTCATCGAGTCCGGCCCCCACATCTCTCCCGGACTCGTCACAAATCTCAATAATCCAGCCGGTGATCCGGCCGGCTTCGTCCTCCCACCGCCGCGCTTCGGCGTGGTGGTTCGGGTGCTCCTCCAGGTAGGCGAAGACGCTATCGGAAAACTCGTACCCGGTCAAAGACCCGGCGATCTGATCGTCGACCGCTTCGTTCCACGTGGCGTAAATTCGCGGGTCGTAGCCCCCGCTATCCCAGGCCGCATAGCGGCCGTCGGGGAGCGGCGTGACTGCCCACGTGTAGTCGCCGTGGCAGAAGTCCGTGGTGGCCGTGGCCAGCGCCGCCACGTCCGCAAAACCAAGCTCGGCGGCTAATTGTTGCTCTTCCATCGTTTTCTCCTTTTGCGCCTACCTCCTCAGCGCCGGGCGGCGAACCCCGGGCGCGTTTCGACTTAATCATCCTCCCCACCGGACCGGGGGGAACAGAGCAATACCGACTCCGGGTCCACCTCCTCCATGTGATAGACCGATCCGTCTTGATCCACCTCGACAAGATCGGCCTCTTCGACCACAACCTCGCCCCCGCGCGAGGAGTAGTCCCGGAGATCCACCCGGAGGGCAATGTGCCCCTGAAGGCTTTCACCAACGGCGACGCAAACTTCGTTGGTGGGGACCGACATCCTCGTCGGCTCGCCGGGATCGGCGAGGTTAATACTTTCCCATCCCGTTTCCGGGACTTCTACTTCGTACAATTTCTTTCTCCTTTTCGTTGATAACCCCCCGCTATTATACTATACCTACGCCCGGGACATTGCGCAAACTCGCGTCTTATTTGGATTTTCCCGGCCGGCGAAAAAATATTTTCCCGCAAAAACAACCTCTGGTTGGGGGGGGGTATCAACTCAACCTATATTCCCTATATTATGCAATCGTTGTCGCTCGATCGGGACGATTTGACCGGCCTGGACCTGTCCGGGGGATTTCTTTACTCGGTAGCGCCGGTGCTGCGGAAAGGTCTCACGGACCCTTCCGCAGACTGGATCATCGAGGGGCCGGTGTCCACCCCGCAAGAAGACTGGGAGGGGGAAGAACTGGACATTCCCTCGGTCTTCAAGGGAATGCAGGTTTTCGAGAGTTACAAATCGCCCATTTCCTGGGATCACATGTACGAGAAAACCCAGGATAATAAGTGGATCATTGGCCGGGGCTTTCCGGTAGAGAAACGCAATGGGCTCCCGATCCTGCGAGCAAAACTGTACAAATCCAATCCCCAGGCACAAAACGCGATCCGCCTCCTGGACGAGGGCCACTTCCTGTCCTGGTCGATCTACGGCCCACCCCCGGAACGCAAGGGGAAGAAGGTGGTGGTCAAAGCGATCACGATGGTGACGCTGACTCCCTGGCCCGTCAACCCCGGTTGCGCGGTCGTCCGCAAGTCTCAAAATGCGATCCTGGCCAAGTCCCTCATGGCTGGTTCCGGCGACGCCTTCGCGGCCGTGGACGGCCGCACGCTGCAACGCGACGACGTGGAAGGCCAACCCTCGAAGAAGTGTCCCGGCTGCGGCGCGAAGTTGCGCCGCAAGTCTAATTTTTGTGCTGCTTGCGGCTTCCGGGTCGCAACATTCTCACCCCGCGGCGTAGGCCGCAAGCCTTAAGGAGTTTCATTATGCCTGAAATCACAGACGAACAGCTTGAACAGATTATCGGAGACGAGGAGAAGGTCTCCTGGCTCCAAAACCTCCTCGGCCTCGTCGCCAAAGGAAGAGGCAAGGTCCAGGAACCCCCGCCGGAGGACGACGACGACGAGGACGAGGACGAGGACGACGAGGACGAGAAGTGCTCCAAGTGCGGTGCGAAACTCGCCAAGTCCATGAATTTCTGCGGCGACTGCGGCACGCAGCGCGAAGCCCTCGGTCAGGCCTGCACCTGTGGCGAGACGCTGGCGAAGGGGTACACCTACTGTCCCCGCTGCGGCGCGGCCTTGCAGAAGTCGTTCGCCGAAGAGGTCGCCGTGAACGGCAACCTCGCTCCCTTGATGGACGAGGAATCGTTAATTGATGGCGCGGAAGTCTTCCAGGAACAGACGAAGGTGCTGTCCAGCTTTTTGACCACGCGCTTTGGCGCGGTCGAAAAGTCCCTGACGGGCCTGGAAAAACAACTCTCTGGCCTGTCCAAGTCCATCGCGAAGCCGGTCCTTTCTGACGAAGAGCGCGAAATGCTGAAGTCGGTGGCCGGGTTCGCCGACGCCCTCGGTTCCCGCCCGCGCGGAACGGTTACGGCCCCTTATGAAGTCGCGCCGTCCCCGCGCGCCACGGCGGAAAACTGCCAATACAGCGAAGACGACGTAGAGCGCCTCTTGCAAAAGGGTGCGGCCCACGGCCTGGTCAATGCGGATATTGCGCTGAAATGGACGACCCAGCGGCGGGTAGACACCGACCTGCTGGACAAGATTGCCGCGCTGTAGTCCGGATCCGATCGGTCGGATCAGACGGATTAGTCGGATCGGTCCGATCTCCGGAAAACCAAACCCGCCGCCTCCCTTAGTTTGAGGCGGAGCTTAAGGAGCAATAACATGCCTGAAGTTTCTTTCTTACCTGCCGAAGCCCAGGGGCGCGGGAGCGCCGCCGGGTTCGGGGACGATGGGAACGGTATCGAAGCGATGCTGAAATCCCTCGGTTCCGGGGCCTGGGGCGGTTCCCGTGAAGCCATTGACCGCCTGAATAAATCCCTGCAAGCCGGGTCCGGGACGCAGTGGGGCGCGACGAATGGTGGCGCCTTCCGTTACCAGGACCTCGAAACGTCTTTTATTGCGACCACTTTTACGATGGCGCATCTCGGTAATACGCTCTACCAGCGGCTACTCAAGGACAAAGTGGCCGCGACGGACATCGAGCATCAATTCAACCGGATCACCGGTTGGGGATCCGGTGGTCCGTTCAAATCCGAAATTGCCACACTGGTCAGCCAGGACGTGACCCTGGCTCGCGCCTCCGCACAGATCAAATTCCGCTATACGAAGCGGAGCGTAAGCGACCCGTTGAAGCTCATAAACGGCGGGCAACGTGCGGAACAGGTCCAAATTATGGGCGGAAACATTTACCTCGCCGAAACGGGCGAGCGCTACCTCTACGAGGGGAATAGCGACATTGTTTCCGTCGAATACGATGGACTGCGCAAGACCATTTTGGCCAATGGAACCATTGGCACGGACATTATTGACCTGGCAGGCCAGGCTCCCACGTCGAACACGTTCAACAACATCGCCGAGGCGATGGCGCAAAGCGGCTCCTACGGCGTCCCGTCTGATATTTACATGGACCTGGAAGCCGGGACGGTCTTTGACGAGGTGCTGGAAGGCGACAAAGAGCGGGTGCTCGTTTACCCCAACGAGCAGGGTCGGTATGTGAATAACATCCCGATTGCGCCGACGACCCCGTGGAACGTGCCGCAGGGAAATAACTACGGCCACCCCGCCAAGGGCTACGCCTCACGGCATGGACTCATGGTGTTCTGGCCGCATACCTTCTGCGGATTCCGCAAGACCTGTCTGGCGGCCGCCGAGAATACGTCCTGCGCTACCACCCCGACCATCGCCCTCAGCGAAGTGACTCCCGCGACGAGCTACACCCTTGGAACCGACCTGGGCACGTATCGGGTCCGGGTGTCCGCCGAGAACGCCGACGGTGAGAGCGCGGCCTGCGTTGCCTCCACGCAGGCGCTCACGGCCGCCGCGAATGCGGTGCGCGTGACCATTACCCCCGGCGCGACGCGGGGCGCTGCCTACCGCATTTATGTGTCCCCTCCGGGTGGCGCAGCGGGTAGCGAGCGGTACGTCGGGCGCGTCGTGGACTCTGGTGGGGCCACGAGCGTCTTTGACGTTATCCTCGACAAGCGTCCTCATTGCTTCGACGCTTTCGTGCTGCAACTCAGCGGCGAGATCGAAGAAATGCGGGCGTTGGCCCTGGCGGTGTTGGCCATTGGCCGCAAGATCCTGCCCGAGGGCGACACCTACTCGCAGTGGAGCCAGTTCGCTTATGACGGCCCAGCGTACTACAGCCCGGCCCGGATGAAACTCATTCGAAATATCGGCAAGACCACCTACGTGGACGGATGGCCGGTGTAAGAGCGCGCGGGGGCGGGTCCTCTGCCCCCGCTTCTGGATTTCTTATGAAACGACCCTATTTTTTCCAACAGGCCGGGACCGAAGTCGCCACGGGGGTGGGGGTAATTTGCTTCGACCAGCAGGGCTTTGGCCCGATCTTGGCGGACAACCTCGTGGCGCTACTGCGCGACCGCGCAGAATGCGCCCGGTGGGAATTTGTGGAAGCTCCGGTTCCGGATCTTCCGGACTCCGGAGATCCGACCGATCCGTCCGATTGGACTAATCCGACTGATCTCCGGAGTCCGGAACCGGAACCCGAACCGGAACTTCCCCCGGTGGGCCTCACGGCCACGGAACCGGCCCCGAAACCGCGCCGGACGCGAAAGCGATAACATGGCGATTGCCCGAACCTTAGACGTGCGGCGGCACCTCCTGGCTTTGTCCGCCGAGATTACCGCGACGGCAACAGCCCTCGGCTTGACCGAGGTGGCGTTGCTCTCACGGTATTTACGCACGGCGCAAGCCGAGTTGGAGCGGCGTTGCCGCACCCTCTTCGAATCGAAAGTGATCAAGTCGAAGCCCGAGGCCACGTTGGTGAAAGGCACGGATTACGACCTGGAGGAGTCGGGCTATGATTATGACCGGAAGAACATGGCGCACAACCGTGTCATTCAACTCTTCCATCGTCCCGTGACTTCCTTGGATCGTATTCGTCTCGTTTACGGCAAAGGACCGGGGACGGTCATTGCCACCTACACGACGAACTGGTGCGAGGTGGACAAATGGTCGGGCATGGTGATCATTCGCAACGAATACGAGGCTACCTGGGGCGCGATTATCGCCGAGGCGTTTAGTTGGGTTCCCTGGGGCGCGAAGGCCGCCGATACGGTGGCGAACTTGCTCTGCATTGACTACACGGCCGGGTTGGATCTGGCCGTGGTCGAAGGATCGCTGGCGTCGGTGACGGTGACGGCGGGCGGATCGGGCTATACTTCCGCGCCGACCGTGGCCTTTTCGGGCGGTGGCGGGTCCGGGGCGGCGGGAACGGCTACGATTGCCGGGGGCGCGGTGGCCGCGATTGCTTTGACGGCGGTGGGCAGTGGCTACACGTCCGCGCCGACCGTGGCCCTGACGGGTGGCGCGGGAGCGAATGCGACGGCGACCGCCGTGCTCGCCACAGACTGGCCGGAGGACGGCTACGAAGATCTCCGTGACGTGGTGGCAATGGAGGCCGCTCGGCGGGCCTTGCCGGACCTGAAGCAGCAGTGGCTTGCCACGAACGGGTTGACCGGGTTGCAATCTACCTCGCTTTCCACCGAAGCCGCGACGGAATCCCGCAGTTACAGCGCGGGTTATTTTGACGACGAGATCAAACGCTTACAAGCCCTCGTGGATAATGGGGTTGCCGCCTGGGTGCTCGGCCAGGTCCCGTATGCCATGACGGTCGTTTAGTTTTCTTCTCCTTCCGGGGCTCGATCCCCGGCTCTGGGGGTATGTTGGGGGCACAAGGAGCTTCCTTAGTTATGAGTGTAGAACTTTCTAACAGTAAACGGAACACCATTAACGCCGCGATTCCTACCAAGTCCAGAGGGATCAAGGTCGGCGACATTTTGCAAGACTTACAAACCGGCGCGGTAGAGATCCGCAACGAAACCGGCGGCACGCTGCCCGTCGGAACCCTGGTGTATCTTTCCAGTTACAGTGCCAGTATGGACCGTTGGTTGGTAGCCAAAGCCGATGCCGATGTGGCCGGGGGGAAGGCGCAGTTGGTCCTGCGCGAGGCGGTCCTCAACCTACGCAACGGTAAGGGCTATAAAATCGCCACGCTGAAGGCCGTGAATACGAACGGTTCTGCCGAGGGCAACCCGACTTATCTGTCGGCGGCCACGGCCGGAACCTGGGCGTTGGCGGCCCCGTCCGGAGGGGACGATATTAAACAGGTCGTGGGTCGGGTGGAAGTCGTCAGTGCTACCGCGGGCGTGGTGCGCATTGACCTGACCGACCTCAATTCCCCGGTGACGGTGGGCACGAATGAAATCCAGACGGACGCCGTGACCAATGCCAAGTTAGCGGCCTCCGCCGTCGCGGGAAGCGCGGCGGCGGCCGTGGGCGATAACGTCGTGGAAGCCGCGTCGCTGAGCGGCGCGGACATTGAAGTGGACGGTATCGCCAATGCCAACCTCGCCGCCTCTGCCGTCGCGGGAAGCGCGGCGGCGGCCGTGGGCGATAACGTCGTGGAAGCCGCGTCGCTGAGCGGCG
>Ga0075753_111_pt1 | contig 28207 bp, 50 predicted proteins | sample RifGroB1_FD_67820 | JGI IMG/M metagenome (GOLD analysis project Ga0075753, IMG submission 67820) | Microgenomates (Gottesmanbacteria) bacterium GW2011_GWB1_49_7
GACAATACATGAAAGAGAAGAGAAGACTAATCTTATTCATTAAATCTTGAGATGGCATTATTCATCCTCCGCGTATTCCCACCACTCAATTAGCACAGATATGGTATTTCCGGAGGTTGCGCGTTTCGCCCAAATCTCTAACGGTCTCGTATCTTTTGCAGCGAAATCGTTAGCGCCAAGGGTGTTGTAGTCGGAGGCATTGTTGCCATAGGCGTAATACAAATCGGTAGTTCCTAAATTATGTATAGACCACGTATCGACTTTTTTGCTAAATGACACCATTCGAAACCAGTTATCACTATCCGGCACGGTCATTCTGGCGAATTTAGCGAACTCGGGGCGCTGTATTCGGACGGTCCCAAGATGTGCCTCTATCGGTTCTACTGCGGCATCCACTTTTTGCCCATCTAACCGTTGCACGGCGGTCTGTTCTCGGATTGTTTTTGCCACTTCATCAAATAGCGGTCTCAGAATAGTCTGCACTTCGCGTTGGATGCGTTGCTTGATTTCGAGTCCTAGTTCGTCCGGCATATCCAAGCACACTCCTTAATAGAGTGCGCCGGAAATTTGCACGTTCACGCTGGCCAGCAAGCAGACTACGTTGACATCGTAGAAAAACCGAAGTCCTACGAGTTCGCTGCCCTTGAACACAGCATTCTCGCCGGGTCCAAGCATGTGCGAGAACAGCGGTGCCCCGCTTGAAGTTATGGCACTGTTCGACACATCAGTATCGAACAGGTTGAACAGCCCGGACGTTGTGGTGCTCGGGTTGCAGAGTCGTATTACTTGCGGCTCGAACGCCATGTACGGCACTGTCGCGCCATTGTCCGGCACATGGTACAAGCTCTTATCGGTCGTCAGTGTCATGGTCATTTTCGCAAATTGCATATTTGGTAATAGTTCTGACATTTTTCTTCCTCCTTATGCTTTTCCTACCTCGCCGATATGCCTGAGCGATATCGTGGTGTATCTTCCATCGTTCGGCTTTTCGCATGGTTCAATGCCAAACTTCCAGCCCATATACGACAGTTTCACGAGCTGCGCGGTCTGCTTTGTGTTGTTCTCCAGCTTGAACGAAGGAATCGCATATTTCCCATACGACTTAATCACGAACCTCGGGTTCATGTACGGTGCGGTTGTCGGATTGAACTTTGCGGTCGGATTCTGCTTGATGCCGCCAACTTCCCCGGTTGTGCCCGTCATCCTGATAATGACATCGATTTCCACATCGCTGTACACTCCGAATCCCAGGTAATACAACGTGCTCCTGGACGACTCGAAATAGTCGTTGATGCTTGTGATGTCCCGGGTTGTCGCCGTAGCGATTGCCCATGTTGAATCAGTCTTTGTCTGCCACGGTACAGCCTCTTTGTTTTTTATCCGCACCCACTCTTCGCCATCGCTTGTGACGAGTCGTATGATGTGGTCTATCTTGAGGTCTCTGCCGATTTCCCATTCTCCGAGGCTGAGTTCTGGTGTGTTGAACCCCTGCCCTACTTCAATTGCCATAGTTTTTTCCTCCTTTTAATATCCTATAATATTCGCGCTAATGGTGTATAGCACAGTCACGGCGGGGTATGATATTATGGATGTTGTAGTGCTCACGGCATAACTCGTTAACGATATAACGATATTTCCTCCGCTCCGGCTCACTATCCGGCCTGTAACTGTATTGGAACCAACTATTCCGAAAGTTGCCCCAGTGATACCTGATAACCCAGTAGCGATTGTGATATTATCGTTTACTGTGGTTATGTCACCGGCGGCTAACTTAAAGCCGCTCATCTTCTTCCCGACGTTCAAATCGAATATGCTCAGTGTCATTCTTTTCACCTCGTTTTAATTTCCCAACTAAAAAAGGGAAAAATTCTTCGGGAATTTACCTCCCGAAGAATATTGCGGTCACACTCGCCAATGTGGTTACTGCGGCACCGATGCTGGACCCGACGCACACAGTCACGGCGTAAGTTCCAGTGGTTGTCAGAAGTGCCCAGCTTGCGATGCCTACATTACAGGCATCAGCGGACAGATTGCTTCCTGCGTTGCTACCAATCAGGCCGCCGAGAACGGTCTGCCTCAATGTCGAGTCGATAGTGTCGCTAGAGTTCACCGTATCGTAGATGACGACCATCTTGAAGTTAGTCCCGCGTGGACCTTCAATAGTGCCCGTGGTAACAGTGGTCATTTAGCTCACCGACCGAAGAATATTGCGGTCACGCTCGCCAATGTGGTTACTGCGGCACCGATACTGGACCCGACGCACACAGTCGCGGCGTAGGTTCCTGTGGTCGTCAAAAGTGCCCAGCTTATGAGACCTACATTCGTGTCATTAGCCGATTGGTTGCTCCCGGCATTGCTACCGATAAGTCCGCCAAGAACGGTCTGCCTCAGTGTCGTGTCTATAGTGTCCGCTTCGTTCACCGTATCGTAGATGACGACCATTTTGAAGTTGGCTCCGCGTGGCCCTCTGATTGTTCCAGTTGTAACGGTTGTCATTCAGAATCACCTACGGTGCGGATATAACTTCGTCATATCTTTCGGCGACAATCATGTTCAGTCCCACGAACTTGTCTGCGGACGTGAGGAAATTCATATCTACCTGCAGAGGGTCGTTTTCCTCCCAGATTATGACTGAATTTATCATTCCGCCCCGGATTTGTCCGATGTAGCACTGCTCGACTTGCCAGAAATCGAGAGTGTTGGAGCCGCGCTTGAACCGGATTGCGGTCAGGTCTGGGGAAACGGTCAGGTCGAAGAACCCGTAGCAGCCGATTGTGGCTTTGCTCTTGACGGCTCTTGTCTGAGTTCCTGCGCCTGCGATGACGGGGGACAAGTCGTTGGCTGTGATGTCTGTTGCATCCTCAGCCCAGTTTTCATGGCCTGTTGCGTATGCGGTTGCGTAGCTCTCGACATCCTTGAAGTCGGTAATGTCCGCATCGGTCAAGCTGCCCATAACCGCGTCACGGACAACTATTCCTGCTTTCTTTCCAACATTCAGTTCGACAGCCTTGGCAAGAACTGCGTTCGCGGCCTGGTTCCTTATCTCAATGCTCATTATCTGTCCGCTCGGCGCGACAGCTTCAACGAGTTCGTCCATTGGTATTATTAGTGGCATATTTATTCCTCCTACGGTCTTGATACGACTTCATCGTATCTCTCGGCGACAATCATGTTCAGGCCGACGAAATAATCGCCTTCCCAGTTGTGGTTCATGTCTATCGTCATTGGGTCGTTTTCCTCCCAAATCAGGACCCCGTTTATCATTCCGCCATTCCTCAGCCCGGCGTAGCACTGCTCTACCTGCCAGAAGTCCAAGGTGTTCGAGCCGCGCTTGAACCTGATTGCGGTCAGAGCGGGGTTCGGGGAGTTGTCGAAGAATCCAAAGCATCCGATTACAGCCTTGTTCTTGACAGCCCTTGCGGTTGTTCCGGCACCTGCGATAACAGATTTCAGGTCACGGGAAGGGTTGACATCAGTCGCATCTTGCGCCCAGTTTTCCATTCCGCTGGTCTGCGCGGTTGAGTAACACTCGACATCTTTGAAGTCAGTCACGTTTCCATCGGTAACGTCGCCCATCACCGCATCGCGGACTACTATGGAATCCTTGTTCTTCCCGATGCCCAGTTCCAGTGCCTTCGCCAAAACCTGCTCTGTGGCGTTGTTGCGGATACTGATGCTGAAACCTTTCTTGATGGCTTCATCATACGGTATAATTAACGGCATGGAATCACTTGCTCCTGTCGCCGATTCTCTCGAAAGTTCCAGCGGGAGTTGTCCCGAGGACTCTTTCGCCCGTTCTTGAGATTGATATAAATCTCCTGCCCAGCGTTGTACCTGCTGGCTTAGTCACTTTGCGAACAATGTCGGCCTGCCGCCTTCCAGCGTTCTTCACGTTGGAAACGGATTCGCTGACCATTTCGCGTGCCTTTCTGATTGTTTCATCAAACATTTTTCATCCGTCCTTTCCGACACGTTTCCCTGCTGTGTGTGGAAGGGCTATTGCATGTCTGCACTCTAATTGTATTTTTTGATATATATACATTTAGGGTTGTTTTAGTACGTGATAACCTTTTTAGCATAACTTTTTTATACTAATTGGGGGATATAGGTAGCGTGTCAGAAAAACCACGGCAAACGATACGCGGTAGAACCGTTGATATGGCTACATGGTATGATTTCAAGCGTGAAGTCGCAAATAAATTCGGGACCGAGCGAGGGCACATAGATTTTGAAATAGATATCGCTCTTCGCGAGTATGTTGAAAAAAGGACGGATAACAAATTCAAAGTAATTCAGTGAGGGATTTAAATGCCGAAAAAAATAACTAAAGACAGTAAGAAAGAAGTATCAAATAGTATTAATGCTATATTAGAGACTGACATCGATTGGACCAAACTCTCAAATGTGGATTTAGGCAAGGTCGTACAGCTCGTCAACCACATGGACGAAATCGCCATGCGCGTAGCAAAACGTAAAGCCAAGGATTGGGCGCAGAGGAAAGCGAGCGACCTTGTAGACCTAGCGGCGGAATACGCTTTTAAATAAGGAGAAGTTAACATGTCAAAGAAAACCAAAATCCCCGATGCCCAGCAACCGACCGAAACCCCGATGGCCAACAGCCTCCCGATAATCCGGCAGGCGCATTCTTTCGATGCATGGATGCAGCATTTCATGTCTCAAACATTTAAAATCCAAGGCCCGGAGTTCAACCAGAATATCATCCTGAATATCGCGGAAGGCAACATCCGGGAGGATAATTCCATCAACAAGCTCGGAAAGGTGGAACACGTCGTAATTGTGGGTGCGGGACCATCCCTCCAAAAGAACGCCCACCTGCTTGCCGAGATTGCGGAGATGAACAAGAATGGCTACGACATCAAGGTTATAGCAACCGACAAAGCCCTTTCAACAGTTATAAAATATATTGACCCCTGGCTCGTAACATGCCTGGAGTGCACAGTGGCGAGCTATGTGGACCTGAAGAAGTGGTGGGCAGGTATTGACACAACCAAATACGACCTGTTGACAGTGCCCTACGCAGACCGCCTATTATTCAAGCTCTGGGGAAAGAAGCGCGTGTACTTCATGAACACGGCATTCAACGCCCCGCTGAACCCGGAAATCATACACCTATGCGAAGGCATCCACTTGGACACTGGTGCGGAACCATTCCCATCCGGTGCGATGTGCGGGACGTTCAGTTTAATTGCAAGTGTTGCTCGTGGCGACGTTCCCTATGGGTATGATTACGCTCTGCTCCCTGGCGTGATGGAGTTCTACAGATTTTACACCGAGGATGAACACAAATCATCAGAGGAGGCGGCAGAACTCGCGCTGAATAAAATCGGAATAACTGACCAGTACGCGAAAATAAAAGGGCACCCCGACAGGAAAACAATGCTCGAAGTATGGGGGCTCGGCACAGTTCCCGAGATGTACAAGACGTTCCAGGAACACGGCCTGAAAGCCCTCCGAGCGCAGAACGCAATCAAGACAATATGCTTCATCGGTTGCGATGGCTGCGAGTACGTCGAGCCTCAACCGCCGAACATCTATTGGTCGCCAAAGTACCAGCCTGACTACAAGGGAAATACCGACCTATATGTGACCTGGCCATACTTCATCGGCACCCACGAGATAAAGATACTTGCAGCCGGAATCACTGACAAAGCTGGTTGTGACGTGTACAACTGCACGGAAGGCGGAATCACATACTCCAAAGAGATAATTCCTATGACGTTCCGTGAGTTTATCGACCTACACAAAAAGACTTATAGGGGGAAAAGTATATAGGTTAGTATATAAAACCGAAAAGGAGGTGAACCGATAATGAAAAAGAAACCGGAACATGTAGAAGAACCAATCCCAGAACCCACCCCGGAGGCAATACCGGAGGAACCCGCGCCAGAGGCCATCGAGGAAACCCCGATAGTCGAGGACAAACCAAAGACCTCGAAATGCCCAACGTGCAGCAAGCGCGGCCAGAAAATCTACGGCCTGCACTGGGACGAAGGGCGAAAGAACCCAGTAGAAGCATACGCATGTGAGAAATGCAAAACTATCTATTTCGAGTAGGCACGTAATGCCGGAACACACAAAGGCAGGGATTTAATTTGACGAAAAATACAATAGCGAACGACCTACTTTATGGCCGAAAGAAGATATGCTTCTTTGGCATTGGCTACATTGGTTTCACCTCAGCTATAGCATACGCCAGTAAAGGGGTTAAAGTTCTCGCGTATGACATTGAGCCGACTCGCGTGGAATTATTTCGGGAGGGAAAAACTTCGGTTCCAAACCTTCGAGAGTGGCTTGGTTTCGACCCTACTGTTTTAGCAAGGCACGGGCTACTGGATGCAACGACAGATTGGCAAGATTTGATTGTACCAGAGAATAACGTCTTTGTTGTCGCTGTCCCAACAGAAAAAAATGGCTTTCCATTTAAAGATTACGTGATGGACGTTCTGGAGAAAATCGCTACAACTAAAACAAAACACCCACTGATTCTCATTGAGTCAACCATCAGTATGAATTTTCTTCCCGATATAATTTACCCTATTTTATGTAGGGGTTTAGGTTTAGGTAATTTCTCGGTCGGGGTCATTCCTAGAAGGGACTGGTTTGATGAAGATAGTTCTCATACTTTAAAGAATATGCCAAGAGTTGTCGGGGTCGATAATGATACTATGCGAGAGGAAATTGAAAACATTGTTAGAATCGTGTCTCCTGATGTTCGAAGGGCAAGTTCATGTAAAATAGCATGCCTAACAAAGCAGGTAGAAAACTGCATCAGAATGATAGAAATCGGAACGGCGATACAACTCTCGAATGCGTATCCCCGAACCGGGATGCTTGAGGCACTAAATTTGGCCGGTCAGAAATGGAACATCCCCACCCTTTTTGGGTCGTGCCGCGTATCTGGATACTGTTTAAATATTGCCCCGCTCTACCTACAACTTTCTGCTGAACACCCAGAGGAATTAACATTGCTCTCTGCTGCGTTGCAGACCAACGATAATCAACCTGCAATTGTCGCTCAGGCAATCGCTAATCGCGGCGTTAAGAAAGTATTAATTCTTGGGCTTTCTTATAAAGCGGACGTTCCAGTGTGGACCGAATCACCATCCATTCAACTCTCTAAGAACTTAGAACATCTCGGGATTGAAACTAGGGTACATGACCCCTATTTTTCAGCTCAAATTATCAAGGAGAAATGCGGCATCGAAGGCGTGGAAGGCGACTTTCTCCAACTCATCCCGGACTATGATGCAATTGTATTAATATCTGGTCATAGAGAGTACAAATCTATACCAAAGACCAGTTTACTTAATGCCATGAAAAATACTAAGTTGATAATCGACAACGACGGGTCATGGGACCGGATAGATTTCGGAGTCATCGAGTATCAGCGAATCGGCACTCCCGGTTGGCGCGGCGAATAATCTTCAAAGGTTATTTATAGGTATTCCGCATAACCTCTCTTACACACAGAGGCGATTAATTGGAGAACCAAATCAAATGGGTCAGGCAGGCCGTACGAAGGGGCAACTCATCTACAATCACGGTCCCGCCGGAGATTGTTTCAGCACTCAAAATTAACGATGGCGACAAACTGGAGATTACCACGGATGGTAATTCTATTTTTATAAAAAAGGCGGTGCTGTAACATGGTTTCAATTACTAAACACTTCTGCGACTATCGCGGGAAGGAAACTGATGAAAAGGAATGTCAATTTACATCTAGGATATGTCTAAATATACCAACGTAGCGAGCGGGATAGCCCACATCCTTTAGGGGTGGGTTGAAAGCTCGCCCTCGGTGATGTAGCGATAGAAAAGTATTAAATGGAGAATGACCATATGGTGTGTATGACGGCGGGATATAGCAGAAGTCAAACGAGCGTACATTTCATGGGGTATCATTTTATCTGGTGTCCCAAGTATCGCAGACCTGTGTTAAAGGGCGGCGTTGATGCGCGTTTAGCTGAACTAATAAAAGAAAAGGCAACAGAACTTGATTGTAAGATTATTGCGCTGGAAATAATGCCTGACCACGTGCATATGTTCATTGAGGCTCAACCGATTCTTTCACCTAATAAAATCGTTGGCCAGATTAAGGGGTACTCGTCGCGGGTTCTACGCGAGGAGTACAAGCACCTCAAGACCACACTTCCGACATTGTGGACTCGGAGCTATTTCGTGTCCACACATGGTCATATATCGGATAGTTTAATTCGAAAGTATATCGAGGAGCAGAAGAAATCATGATGTTGACGTTCAAGATTCGGCACGGGAAAGACCTCTCAAAGGAACTCCGCCAAGCCAAGCAAGTTGCGGAGTTCGCGTTAAGAACACGGTCCCGGTCGTCCAAGGATGTAAAGCATATTGGATTAAAAGGCGTGATTGCGAATCAGATTCTCCGGAAATATTCTTGCGATAAGCGGGCAAAGCAAGTTAAACGAGTCAAACTGGCGGTTCCTGGTCAGTCCATCAAATTCGATAAAGAAAATCGAGAGATAAAAATCTCACTATTGGACTTAACCATGCCGTACCAGTTCCGTAACGATTTCAAGAAGATAAACCAAATCGAACTGGGCAATGAGTACGCCTATGTTAGCGTAACTATAGAAGAACCGGCGGTCACTCCAGTCACGAATTATATCGGTGTGGACCGGAACACGACCGGGCATTGCGTGGTTATTGCGAACCCAGCAACAGGCAAGGTTTTGAAACTCGGGAAAAGTGCGGAGCACACTCATAAGAAATATTCCAAGCTCCGCAGAAAGTTCCAGAAAGCTGGGGAGCTTGGCAAGCTGAAAGCAGTCAAGCGGCGGGAACATAACATCATTAAGGATTTGAATCACAAAATCAGCAAGAAAGTCGTGGAGGTAGCCAAGGAAAACAATTGTGGAATCAGAATGGAAAAATTGGAAGGGATAAGGAAAACTAAAAAGCAAACCAGGTCGTTCAGATATTCCCTGAACAGTTGGTCTTTTTATCAACAGCAATCGATGGTTGATTATAAGGCCAAACTGCAAGGAGTACCGACGTTCTATGACGAACCTGCATTCACGAGCCAAGTATGCTCGCGGTGCGGTCTCTTAGGGGTTAGGAGCGGCAAGGAATTTGAGTGCCCCGGGTGTGGGCACGTTGACCATGCGGATTCTAATGCTTCGTTCAATATAGCACTAGGGTCTGAACGCATGAGTCGATTGAACGCAGAAAGGGATGCGTTCAACGGGCGCACTGATGCCCCCAGAGAGGCAACGGCATGAACGAAGCCGACCTCAGAACCCCACATGCTTTAGCGGTGGGAGTACGTCAGCAAATAAAGCTATTGCAGATGGCACGATGGAAGCTGCAATTAGGCGATGCTCTGGTGAATATCGAACTGGAGAATTTGAAATGAAATCGGTATTTGGTGTGGTACATGGTGATTTATATTTCCACGATGTTATCGGTGGTAAAGCAATCAATCCATTCACACGAATAGGTGTAGTAACAAATTTGGATGAAAGTTGTAAGCGCGGCGTGGTGGTGGTTTACGGATGTCAATCAGATATGTTTTAGATGAAAATAAGGAATGGGTCAAGCACGAGTTCAAAGGCGGCCACAAAGGGCATGGGAAAAAAAGGCATGGGCTAATGAGGCCATGTATGCAGAAAAGGGACAGACCGCCAAAGGGTAAGAAGAAGGTGGCCTAATGAAAATAACAATCGAGATACCGCCAGGGGAAAGAGAGATAAATATGGTCGCGCCTATAATAACCGAAGTTAAGCACTGCAAGGAATGTAGTGGTGATGGCACTAAGTTGTGCTATGAGAAGAACCATGTTGGGTTCACAGGCAAGGAAATATGCAAGGCATGTAATGGAACAGGCCATATAGTGACACACAAAGAGGGGTAATATGGCAAACCAATTCTGCAAGTATCAGGGCCGTTGCAAAAACCAAATCAAGTTAGGATACTGCGACCAATGCCAACACAACGAGATAGACCCAAGGTGCAGGGACAACTTCACCCCGATAGTACGGGAGGATTTCTAATGTCCTCATGCAAGCACAACACTATTAAACGCAAACTTATAATTGCTGGCAAAAATCCAGGTACGTACAAAGCATACTGCTCCCAGCAATGCAAGGGCTGGGTGCAAGTCCACATAACAGATGCGGACATCCTGGAAGTCTATCCGAGGGGGCGACCGTAATGTTAGCACCAGCGTTTCCCAAGTCAATTATAATCGAGCTAACGAATCGTTGTCAGCAACCTGCTACATGTATGCAATATTGTCCAAGAAAAATCATGATTGAATCTGAAGGACTCGGGGACATGTCCTGGGAATTATTCGTGAAACTCATGTATGAAATTCAATCAAGCAATCAAAATCCTGATATCACGCTGCATAGGCGTGGCGAGAGCACATTGTACGAGCATTTCAATGAAGCTCTGGTACTAGCACGGTCATCCACCAAGGGCAAGCTGCTTTTAGCGACCAACGCTATCAGCATCGACCATCACCAATTAGATATTATGTTGAACTGCCTGGATTTCGTGAATTTCAGCATTACGCCTGAGAGCAATAAGGATTCAATATATTATTTCATCGATAAAAACAGGCAACACGGGGAGTGCGTTGAAATACAGGCGTCAGCAGTCGATTATCTCGGCTTGGACAGGGCGGAGTTCACTCGCATTTGGCAACCGCAGGTGGACCGAGTGCGCATCTATGCCTGTCACTCTCAGAACGGTCAGCCGGGGAGCCTCGACATAGACCGGGGAAAACGAACCACCTGTGTGAAGCCCTTCACCGAGATGGCAATTTTATGGAATGGAAATATTCACCCATGTCCCCATAGATGGCTAGGTACATACAATCTTGGTAATGTAAACAGCGTCTCGATATCTAGTGTGTGGGGGGGTGAGTTGTTTCAAGACCTAAGAAAACAACAGAGTTCACACAATTTTACAGATACAATGTGTGTGGGTTGCAACTCTTGGTATACGACGGAGGGAGAACAGGGGACGGGAGCCTCCATAACAAAGGTTTAACAAGTCTGCCAAGAAGTCTATATCCTGAATAGTGATTAGGGTATAGATGAATTGGCATACCGCAAAAGTATAAGTAGTAAGAAAACCATATAGGTTGTTGATACTATGGCATATGATTTCGATAAGAACTCACATTCGGTATATACACTAAACTATCACTTAGTCCAGTGTGTAAAATACAGGAGAAAAATATTAGATTTCCCTGAAATAATAGACGAATTGAAGTCAAGGACACAAAATATTTCAGGAAGTTATGGCATAGAAATATTGGCGATAGAAACAGATTTAGACCATGTGCATATATTATTCAAAGCGAAGCCACAAACAGACCTACTGAAATTCATAAACAACTGGAAATCCGCAACCGCAAAAGCGTTGCGGAATAGGTTTGATAAGCAGATAAAAGATAAACTTTGGAATAATAAATTCTGGTCGGGTAGTTATTGCTTGATAACCACTGGTCAAACCACCTTAGAACAAGTGAAAAAATATGTAGAAAGTCAAGGTGAACCCTAATGCAACTAAGCCAGAGGATTAGGATATTTCCTACGCCAGAACAGGAAGATGTGCTGTGGCATCTATCGGAAAGATGCCGATTGGCGTATAACTTTGCGTTATCCGAGCGTAAGACCGCTTGGGAGAAAGATAGCCGAAGCGTTGGCTATATGAAACAACAGAACGATTTGCCGATGCTGAAACAGAAATATCCCGAATATGGGTGGGTTCACTCCAAGGTGTTGCAAATGACATTGAGGATACTGGATGCGGATTATAAGTCATTCTATGCGTTGCGTAAGAAAGGGGATGAAGAAGCACAACCGCCGAAATACAAGGGCAAAAACTACTTCACAACGATGGTGCATAACCAGAGTGGTTTCAAAGTCGAAAATAATGTAGTGTGGTTATCTCAATCCTACAATAAAGGAATTACTTTGAATTTTGCGATACCCGATAAATTCAAGTTTAAGAAAGTAACGCAGGTTACAATTTCTCAAGACGACAGAGACGAATATTATTTGTCTATTGTTCATGAAGTGCCCACCAAGCCATACGATAGCAATGATATGTATCAGGCAATAGATTTGGGTGTATCTAAGACCGTAACTGCGGTGAATATGTTGGGTAAGTTCTTTGAGGCAAAGAACCCAAGACCAGATAAGTATTGGAATCCGAAGGCAGATGCTATACAATCCAAGCGTGACCATTGCAGGAAATATAGTCGAGGTTGGAATAAATATAACTTGGCAATGAATGTTTGCACGAAGAAACGGAGTAACCAGATAAAAGATTATCAGCATAAATTATCGAGAAAGATGGTGAATAATACGAGAGCAAAAACGATTATAATCGGGGACTTGAATGTAAAGAGCATGGCACAATCGCCAAATACTTATGCCAGACTAAATCGTTCAACCCAGAATAATGGATACCTATCGCAGTTTGCGGGATTTCTAACCTACAAGTCAGAACTTGTGGGTAAGAAGGTAATAGAAATCAGCGAATATAATACCTCAAAGATGTGCTGTTCGTGTGGTAAAATACACGATATGGCATTGAGTAAAAGGCGTATGAGATGTGATTGTGGAAACGATATTGACCGAGATAGAAATAGTGCAGTCAATATAATGGTTCGTTTTCTATCACAGAATGCCAAGTGGACGGGCTATCAGCAGTTCGCTGATAATCTGCGACAAACAGGGCTAACGATAGTTAGCAACTCGCAGGAAGCCATGACCTCAAATCACCCACAGGTGGTTTAGGTTATGTGTAGTTCACATCAGATATTCCGGAGTTGAAATAATGGACTGGTCTAAAGAAATAGCGAGAATCGAGCAATTCATCCAGGACAACGCGCCGAACGGCGTGGTAATCGGCATATCGGGCGGTGTGGACTCGGCAGTGGTGTACGAACTATGCGTCCGGGCTCTCGGTGCGAATAAAATCATCCCGATTCACATGCCATATGGTGAGATAAATAAAGATGCAGGCGCGATTACAATCAAGCACGGACAACCATTGCAGATAACTCCGATTAATCAAATCGTGGATTTAACCGACACGGTTCGCATGGGTCAGAAGGGCGTGCTCGGCAACCTGAAGGCTCGCGCCAGGATGTTGACGCTCTATTATTATGCGAACCTATATAATAAAAGAGTTGTCGGCACCACGAACAGGTCAGAATGGTTTACTGGCTATTTCACCAAATTTGGTGATGGGGCTTGTGATTTCGAGCCGATTTTACACTTATACAAAACAGAAATATTCGAACTTGCCAAAGAACTCTGCATCCCGCAGGCCATCATTGACAAGGCTCCGTCCGCCGACCTTTGGGAAGGGCAGACTGACGAAGGTGAACTCGGCATGAAATACGAGGACTTGGACCAAGCACTAAAAACAATCAAGCTCTGGACGGAACAGGAGTTCTCTCAAACCCCTTGGTTGCCATCGGAAGAAATAGTGCTCAAAGTTGAAAAACTATGGGTTAACTCGACACACAAGCGCGAGATGCCGCCGAACTTGCTGGAGGCGGAATAATGGGGGACTACGCACTAGCACAATGTTCTTGTGAGGCATCTTTCAACGTTGCTAAAAAATCATCGATAGAATCAACAGACGAACTTAACGAATTACTGCTTTGTTGCGATACTCCAGACATTTGGGGTGTTCTCCCCCGCAATGCTGACCAAATCAGACCAAAAACAGCATGGACATGGAGAATAGTACGATTGAAGGAGGAAAAACCATGAGAATCTCCCCCATAGCACTCTCGTTAGCCAGGTTGCACGGGCGGGTTCAAGTCATAAAAGATACCGAATTTGCCCCTCTTGCCGCAGACGAACTAATGCGGATTCGGCTAGATATTCGTACTATATCCGAGGCGGTATTGCAGATTTTGGATATTCTAATCGCAGAAACCAATGAGGAGGAGTAGAAATGTATTGCCCCGTATGTAATAGCCATAACGTGTCGCAATGCACGCACTGCGAGGTCTGGAGTTGTGGGGGCTGTAAAGCACTCTGGCACATGACCGACGACTTAGAAGAAATCGAAGGATTTGAGGAGGAAAAACCATGAAACCGAAAATCGTATTGAGCTTAAAAGTAGGAACGTTTGAATCGAGAGCAGCATGTAAGGAAGGCTTTGAAATCTACAAGAACACAGACGTAGTGGCGCACAACGTCGGCGACGGATACGCTATCAACATGCGGCTGCGCATCGACGGGGACCAGATACGATTGCCACAGGCCACGATGAAGGCAGGCGACCCCGAACTCAAGATAGCGAGCGTCCAGGAAGGTAAGGTATTCATCATAGAATACGAGGATGCCGATGGCTGCAAATATGCCTCAGAAATTCAGGTCAAGCGCGTCCGGGTGCCGTCATCGAAGGGCGAGATGGCCGCGCTGGTGCATTGGGAGACTGTCTGATGTCAATCCTAATTGCAGAAATCGGGGTGAACTTCCGGGACATTGACCATTTCAAAGAAATGATATTGAAATGCCTCGATTGCAACGTCACGTATATCAAAGGCCAACTATTCACGGACAACCATATCCGAGGTAGACCTGATTATGACCTGCTGAAACCAAAGATAATCGATATGAGTACGGCCAAGGAACTGATGAACTTCGCAGCTCGCCGAGGCGCACACTTATTCTGGACACCAGAAGATGAGACAATCACCGATGACGTAATCGACCTGGAGCCGGAACTATTTAAGGTCGGACACCCGAATTACCTGAACCAGAAGATGGCAGATAAACTAAAGCGCACAGAGAAAGAGATACTGGTGTCCGTACCAGTCGGTCATCTATACTCGCATATTCCAGAGAAAGAATCGCTGTACAACGAATGCAAGGCAATCTGGAACTGGGGGCAGGTTCGGTTCATTTACACAGTGCCCCTCTATCCGATTTATACGCCTGCCTGCCCAGGTACGGCGCTCGGTTCGTCGAAGTCCACGTGAAGGACGACGAAACTTGCATCGATGCCAAGGTCAGCATCAATTTCCAGCAGTTGAAGGAACTCAAGCAGGAAATGGTCAACCTCCAGGCAATGGAAGGCTGGCAGGGCGGCAGGCTGCCGACGATGGCACCGGGGGCGATGCAATGACGACCCCAAGTTGTATCGCGTGTCCGAGTTATAAATCGTGCGTCAAGGATAATGTGGGATTCGGTGGGAAAGAATGCCAGAAACGGAAGAAGGATGTGATGTAAAATGGAAAACAATACAATAAACGGGATAGTGCCACTGGTGATAGAACAACCGACTAGAGTTGAAATGAGGAGCCAAGAAGATTTTCTATCAAAACTCATTCGGACTAGCGAAATACAAAAACAGAATATACTCCTAAACAAAGAATCCGAAATATTGGGAAGCGGAGATATGAAACTATTAGAAATAATAGTTAACAATTACAACTCCTTTGCGATTGCAGAATCGAAATGTTATGGCGAAACAAAGAACGCCATTACATTGGACTCCCAAGACAAAATAAACATATTAAAATCTAGTATAAATCGACGGGAGGCACACATATCTAAATGCCGTAAAATATCTGATAACTTACGCAAAGAACACGCACTACTCAATAAAAAGTGGCACTCCTATATTTTAAATCGAAAGCGGTCGCTCGAAATTGACCTGAAAGTAAAAGACATAGACGAACTAATTAAAAAATTGTCTAAAGAATGCGACATAATATTTGATTTAATTCTGATAAACCGCCAAGAAACCACGGTAAAATTACTAGAACTATCTAACGCATTTCACCTAAAGATTAATGAACACAGGAACACTATTTTGGATAACACCAAACAACCCCTTTATATTATAACCTCCCCTGACCCCAGTAACATACTTCTAACGATAGATATCTTAGCATGGGCCAAGTCCTCGACTGCAACCGCTATAAACGCTATCGACCACGAACTTTATACCGATATTAAGTACCTAACCAACAAATTCTTTGATGCGATTAGAAGTACCAAGGCACTACCGGAGGCGAAAATATGAAACTAGCTAAAGCACTATACGGCACACTAATAACCAGCATCTTAGTAGCTTGGTTATTATATGGTTCTACACTATATTTTGAATTATGGGACATACCGGGTCTTATTGGGGCTCTTACACTCTCTCTATTAGGAATCACAATCCTCACGTTGTTTTATCTCGTAGCCTCTCACGTTTCAGACGATACCGACGAGGACTTTGAGTTTGATGATGATAATACATTCGAAGCGAAGGAGGAAAAATATGCCCCGGTGCACCCATTGCGCGGAGATAGTCAAGGTTGACACTGGCGGCAAATGCCAGAAGTGCGGGAGGTTCATCGGATGGATTCAAACGCCTCTATAGTTGCTTTCATCCTGGTGAAATCCACCAGCCAGAGATTGCCAAAGAAGAACTTCCTGGAAATAGACGGCGTACCGCTCTGGCTGCGCACAACCAAGCTGGCACTGGCCGAGCTGTTGATTAAGCACACGGTCATTGTGGCCGAGGACGAGTGGGGCTTTGAGACAATGCAACATGAGTTGTTCAAACTGGACAGAACCGACTTCGACCGAACCACCTTAATAGTAAGACCGCCAGAACTCTGCACGCCGGAAACAACATCTGAGGCCGTGCTGCTCTGGGCGGCGGATATCGTGGACACGCTTCTGGAATACGAGCACATCTTACTGCTCCAGGCCACGTCGCCGCTATTGACATCTAGTTTTCTCCAGGGCATATTAGGTCACTATTCCACACATCAACTTAACAATCTAGTGACTGTTGACCCCGCCATAATGAGGGAAGATGGTCAGGTATATTTAATTAACCGAAAACTCTTCCGTACTGAGAAAAAGCTGATGACGGACCAGCTATGGGTCTGCAATAGTCTAGGCCAAAGGTGGGGCACAATAGATATTGATTTCGAAGAGCAATATTTTATAGCGAAAGCATTGATAGAAGGCAGGAGTTGTTAACATGGTAGCGAAAGAACAAAAGCAGAATGACATAGACTTGGATGAACTGGAACTGAAGATGGCACAGGCAGGTGCAGAGATAATAAAACTCGCCCACCAGAAGGGTGTTGAGGACGGCAAGAAAGAGCTGCAACCAAGACTGGAGAAATTGGAGAAAGAACTTGCGGAATCCAAGGACAAACTGGTACAGGCCAAGAGAATCCTGGAGGCGAGGTAAATGCGCTGCATCAAGTGCAAGAGCGAGAACACCATCTTGCTCCCCCGGCGGTGGGAAAAAAACACAAGGGCTGATGCAGTAAACCCGCTCCGGAAGAAGCCGCGCCAGATAAAATGCAAATCCTGCGAGCACGTAGGCGCAATCTGGCACTGGAGCAAATTCTGGCGGGAACTCGGGAAACAGAAGGTAATCGGGACCAAGAAAACGAAGAAGGAGGGATAAACTATGTGCAAAAAATGTGAAGAAATGCGGACCGCGTTCCAGGCGACCGAGGATATAACGGATAGGCAAGTGCTCTGGACTGCGTTCGATGCCCAGCGCCAGGAATGCGAGAAGGCCGCGAAAAAAGCAGAGAAGAAGGCGAAGTAGATGTCACTTACCATAGCTGTTCAAATAGAATGCCTTCCCTCCCAAGAAGTGGCATTCAGGCCGCTGATTGACGAGATTGAGCGGCGGAAAGACGTTAAGCTCTCGCCTCGTGTTCACGCAGAAATCGGCATCGTTCAGGGCGATACCTGGGAAACATTAGATGCGGCCACCAAATTCCTCAAGGAGAATATACCTATTGCTCATTTGTATGGCGGTGATATAACCAGGGGGGGCTTTCCTGATGATAACATTAGAAACGCAGTCTCCATGCTCAGCGACTATCATTTTCCCTCAACATTGAAGTCCGCCGAGAACCTGGCAAAGTTGGGCCTCGACAAGTCCAGGATATTCGCGGTCGGAGACCCAATATTCGACTTAATCAACACGCCTAGAGACACCGCGCAGTTCTACGCGGAGCACCCGAAACTAAATCCTGATAACCCCCTCGTTTTAATCTTATTACATGACGACCCCAACAGTTTGGAGGATACCAATCATTTTGGCCGTGAACTGGTCATGGGGGCACTAGCCGATTATCAAGGGTTCGCAATCAATCCGACCGGTCAACGGATGGGTCACGAGGTATGGTTCAAGTCGATGGCGGCGGCCTCGGTATTCGTCACCAACAGTAGCTCCGGCATCGCGGAAGCCCCCAGCTTCAACCTGCCCTGTGTGCAGGTCGGCAATCGGCAGAAAGGACGAGAAACGGCTGGGAACGTTTTATGGGCGGGGTACGATGCAGACGATATTCGAGAGAAGGTCAAGATTGCTCTGGAATGGAAACGGCGGGGCAAGACTTGGGACAATCCATACGATATATTCAAAGACCAAAATAATAGTTCTCGTATAATAGATAAACTTGTGGAGGTAATGACATGACCGAAAATAAATTTGAAACAATATTTAAATGCAGTTGCGGGGCAAACTTACATCTTGCACAATCAGTCACTACGGACGGGACTAAGGTAAGAGTAATGTCTGTAGTTCTTTGTTCGAAGTGCGACCTATATTCTACCTATACTCGCCATGTCGCAATCACCATGACTCTGGAGGAACTGAGATGACCTGGAAAGACGAGCACGGAAAGAAATATGGCGTACTAATCGAGATAATCTCGACGATGGTGTGCGACCACTGCCAGAAGGAGCAGGAATGGAATAACGAGAACCGGGACTATGAGCGCCCCAGCGAGGAAACAATCCTGATTTGCAAAGGAATCGATGGCTGGGCGAATATCGGAATCCACAGGTACGGGACCGACCCGAAGGAACCGTGCATGATTGACTGCGATGCCGAGACATTCCACCTTTGCCCGGATTGCGTTAAGAAACTCGGACTGGTCCCGAAATCGGAGGGTCGGTCATGAGCGGGAAGGCGGACCTTCCCTGGTGGCTCGGCGAGGTCGATAAGAATATTTGGGACTCTTGGCACAAACAGCACGGCCCGACCTGTCCGAGCGAACATGCCGCGAGGTTCCTAAGCAAGCTCCCTGAAGGCTCCAAGGTGCTGGATATTGGCTCAGGCAACGGAATCAACTGCTATTACATGTCCGCGATTGGCCTGAACCCAACGGGCATCGACGGGTCCGAGACTGCCATTAAAGCGGCAGAGGCTAATATCGATTTCTTTGACTTGTCCGGTGACATAGACGAATTGCCAGTGTTCGTTCATGGTGATTTAACCGAGCCATTGCCATTTGAGGGTGGGCAGTTTGACGCGGTGCTAGATATTTGTTGCATCCAACACCTCAATCCCAGCCAAGCTACCACATTGATACTGGAAATACGGCGGGTTTTAAAGCCCGGTGGCAAGATGTTCTCCAAATTGGCCAGCGAGAGCACCACGTTCCGAGAGGACATCCAGTTCAGCCCTCCCATATTTCGAACAGTCGAAGAGGTTTATGGACTATTTGCGGAGTTCAAGGCAATCGAACTCAACCATGTCGAACGCACAGTGAAAGGCGGAGAAGAAACTATCGCACACTGGTTGGTTGAGGCCGAGACATAGCAAATACATTTAAATACATCAAATCATATCAGATATGGGTAAAATACACATGGTCGAGTTCAAAATTCAAGGCAAACAGATGTTAACAAAGAGACCAAGCAGGCACGGTACAGGCGGGGTAGTTTACGTTCCTAAGCATTGGATTGGCAAGAGCGTTATAGTCATTTTGGAAGGGGAATAATCATGGAACTCGATTACCGCGTTGGCAACGTGCTTGATGAACTCCAAAAGATGCCCGATGAGTCCGTGCATTGCATTGTGACCAGTCCGCCGTACTTCGGACTCCGCGATTACAAATCGCCGCCAACAATATGGGGTGGCGACCCAAATTGCCAGCATGATTTCGAAATGGTGAATAAGGAATCTAAAATACGAACGGGCTTAGGCTTGGAAAAGTTAGGAGAGCAATATCGCGGTGGCGGGAAGAAACAAGGCAAACTCGGCACAATCAAGTCAGAAACAGGGTTCTGCCAGAAATGCGGCGCGTGGAAGGGTCATCTCGGTTTAGAACCTACAATCGAACTTTACGTCCAACATCTCGTAACAGTATTCGAAGAGTGCAAGCGGGTACTGCGGAAAGACGGAACATTTTTTATTAATATTGGCGACAGTTATGCCGGCGGCGGCGGTTCAAGCGGTCACACACATGAAACTAAAAACTTTGGTAGGAAAACAAACTCTTATGGGGCAGTAGCAACCAACGGGAAAGTTCCAATAGGTCTCAAACCTAAAGACCTCTGTATGATTCCGGCGCGTGTCGCAATCGCGTTGCAAGCGGCAGGATGGTGGATTCGCAACGACATAATTTGGGAAAAAAGGAATTGTATGCCAGAAAGTTGCAGGGATAGGTTTACAAAATCACCCGAATATGTTTTTTTCCTAACGAAATCAGCAAAATATTACTCCGATATGGTAGCTGTAAAAGAACCGTCCCGCTACCCAGACGACAACCGCAAGGCTCGCGCATCAGCAAGCCATAAACGTATGCCAACCGAGTTAATAGCGGGGATACGCCCTGGTAGTGCAACATATCAAACAAGAAACGCCCGTACTGTTTGGAGCATTGCAACACAGCCGTGCTCTCTCGCGCACTTTGCGGTTTTTCCGATGGGGCTGCCAACTCGTTGTATCAAGGCAGGCTCCCCCTCGATATGTTGCGGCATCTGCGGCGCACCCTGGAAGAGAATAATCAAGAAAACGGGTCACGTAAACAAGCGCGAGCCAGCGCACCAACCTGGAAACACTGAGACCAAAGTAGACTCCACGGGCTGGGCACCTACATCAATAGCGACAGATGAATTTCAACCAACCTGCAAACACAACGATAACACAGGCAAAGCCGTGGTACTCGACCCGTTCGTAGGCCGTGGCACAACGCTGCTCGTCGCGGACAATCTCGGGCGGCTGGGTATCGGCATCGACATCAGTGCGGAATATAAGAAGCTCGCAATCGAGTGGATAGCATCAGAGAAGGAGAAGCAGGCCAAGAAGTCCAAGAAGCCCCGCCCAAAGAAAGCAATCGAGTCCGAGATAATTCCAACGCCTTTCTTCCCAGACGTGGCCTCCCCAGAAGATTCCAAGTCCAAGCCGAACGGCAAGACGCTGGAGGACTTCGAATGAGGATATGTTCCAAATGCGCAGGTGGTGTACTATTAGCACAGCCAACACTCCAGATGGAAAGCGGCGGTGAGATTCCGACCTCTGCGCACCAACTCGGTATAATCGAGATTAATACAGTTGCAGCTCGGGATTTAAACCAAATTTGGCACAGCAGATTGCCCAATTATAAAACAGGCTTTTGCCTCAATTCTAAAGTGTGTTATGGCGGCACGTTTGATAGCCAAATATTTGCTGTGGCGATATGGTCTAATCCAGTTTCTCGACTGCTCCCGCAAAAGACATGCTTAGAACTGCGGAGATTTGCGATTTGCCCACATGCGCCGAAGAACACAGCGAGCCGAATGCTAAGTATAATGAAGAGATTGATTGCTGAAAAATTTCCAGAAGTTACAAGATTAGTATCCTACCAAGATGTCGAAGCACACAAAGGAACTATATATAAAGCGGCAGGCTGGCAATCAATCGCCACGCATCGCGGCGGTAGCTGGAACCGACCCAACTCAACTAACTCATCCAACGGTAAGCCGAGAACCAGGCCGGACTCAAACAATGCCATAGGCGCGAAAGTTCGATGGGAAACAGAGATTACCAGGGGGTCTTGAATGCGTGTGATGCTTATCCAGCCCCCAGTCTCCTACCCTGGCGAGGCGAGCATGGCGAAGCACAGACTCCCGGTGCTGCCGCCGCTCGGCCTGATGTACGTTGCGGCATCGATAGAGGTGGATGGTGGTCACACCGTTTCAATCACGGACGGCTTTGCCGAGGATTTCCGGCCAAAGCACCAGCCTGCGGATGAATATCACCCAGAGCCATACATGCGGTACGGTCTCTCAGACAAGGCACTTGAAGCGAAAATCAGGAGAATGCGCCCGGATGTTGTCGGCGTGTCCAAGATGTTCACGAACCTGACCAATGATGCTACCAACGTGTTCCGGATAACCAAAAAAGTCGATAACACCATAATCACGGTCGCAGGCGGTCCACACTACACAATGTCATGGAAGAAAGATATGGAAAACCAGGATATCAACTTCGGAATCATTCAGGAAGGCGAGATAGCGATGCTCAGGTTATTAGATTACTTTGGTAACGATAGCGAGGTCGAGGGTATTCCCGGTCTAATATACCGTCATTACGGCACCGCGAGACTCTCAGCGCCTCCCGAGTTCATCAAAGACCTGGACTCGCTGCCGTTTCCCGCGCACCATCTCGTGCCTCCGCCATCCTACTATTCGGCAATCGGTTCTGGTCACGGTTCGCACTCAACGCCAGGCGACGTATCAGCCACGATAATCGCATCGAGGGGTTGCCCGTTCAAGTGCCGATTCTGCACGACCCCAATCTTGATGGGGCAAGGCATGAGATATCGCAGCCCGAAGAACTTCTGCGATGAGGTGGAGTTCCTGCGGGATGCTTACGGGGTCACATCGCTATCCATCGAGGACGACGACTTTAACGCAGTGCAATCGAAGTTCCTGGGTATCCTGAAGGAAATGGTCAGGCGCGACCTTGGCGTTACCTGGAGTCCGCCCAACGGCATGTTGGCGGCTGGAATAAACGAGGAAGCGGCAGACCTCATGGTTCAGACTGGATGCAATAGCGTATCCTTGGCACTGGAGAGCGGGAACAAGCGAGTTCTCCAGGAAATCATGCGAAAACCAGTGTCGCTTTCACACATCCCGAAGGCGGTAAAATGGCTCAGGGACCGGGGAATCCGCGTCATGCTATTCCTAATTGTCGGCTCTCCGGGCGAAACAAAAGCCGAGGTCATGGACACCTGGAACTTCGCCAAGAAATGCAACGCGGACTGGTACGGGGTACATATATTCATCCCGCTTCCAGGCACAGAACTATGGGGCGAGTGCATCGAGAAAGGCTATATGCCGAAAGACCAGGATTTGTCCCAGTTAAAGTTCTCGGTGGCCAACATTACCACGCCTTGGATTGAACCAGCATGGCTTGAGGATATGGCTAGAAAGATTAATCTAGATTTGAATTTCATGGATAACACGAATCTAAGAGAAGGGAAATATGAAGCTGCCAAGCGCGACTTCGAGCGGGTGCTGGGGCTGTATCCCGATTTGCAACACGCGAAGGACGCGCTGGCAAGAGCGGTAATGGAAGGTGGATTGTATTGATACAACAAACAGTGAGGCGAACAGACGGCAATGAACTGGAAATCTATCCATTTAACAATGAAGAGTCATTACAATTTGAAATAGACTTCAAGCAACTTCAAATGCCAATCTGCAACATACCACTAAACCTAAAAGATTTAGACCTAGCTAAAAGTGTAAATTTAGTGGATAGATATGAGATAGAACAGATATGGGTTGAACATAAAGAGCTATACCGCCTAATTGCGCAAGCCTACAAGTGTAAGACTGGTAAATTATATGGCTGTGGCTTTAGAATGCAAAAGTTAGACTATGCAGATGCAGGGATAACAGATGCGTACCGTGTAATTGTCGGTCTCGTTTTTCTTGACTACCTCAGTACGCAATTCAAAGTTCAAACAGGTACATGTAAAGGCTGGCCCGACCTCCCAACAGATGTTACACCGATACTTTTAATGCCTGGATACTGGTTTCGGCTTAATACACACACTAAATTCCAAACCATAGGGGTGATTTTTCAGTGACGAAAAAGAAGTGCCTTATAAAATATAAAACCGTGCTATATGGTTATGATAGTCCTGACTCTATTTCCCCTCACAAAAAAGGTGATGTGGACGAACTCAAACTCGTCGAACTTGACGAATGTTGCGACAACATGGCGACTGCCTATCGCAATGAGGATATATTAGACTTCGCAGATGGTAGATGGGCTATTGAAATATATAGATGGGACTCCCCTTATCACTTTCCGATTTCATTCTGCCCGTTCTGCGGCGCGGAGATTGTGCTGGTTGAGGTCAAACGGGTCGCGCTCTTAGAGAAAAAGGTATATAAATCATGCACAGAAACGGTATATTTCGAGGAGGAAATCTGATGGCAATCTTATCAATTTGGAAACGTGTAAAGGAACCAGTTTTCATGCAAAAATCATACGAGTGGCACGATAGCGAAACGGTTAACGTAAAAATATATGCGTGCGTAGTTAGCACGCTATCTGAGAACGGTTATAACGGTCCTGCGCTTGGTTTTCAAGATTTAACAGACCCTCTCCTATCTCGTGGGTATCTCTATCTTAACAGGGACGAACTCAGGCATCTTCGAGACGGTATATCTGGATTACTAGATTCGATGGAGGTCAAACCATGAAAACAATTGGCGGGACATTAGGGCACAACATGAAGTTCTTCCCAAAAGCCCGTGACGCGCTCGGGGAGGTCGCAACGATGTTGGAGCTTGCGCCCAGCAACACCATTTTAATGCCAGCTTATTGCTGCAAAGAAATGGTCGAGCCGTTCCTGGGTAAATGCAAGGTTATATATTATTCCCTGGATAATAAATTGCAAATTGACTGGGAAAAACTCGAACCAATGCTCGGCGATGCCGGGGCGCTGCTTTTCGCACATAGCTTCGGTTGGCCTCAAGACTTCAAGGAACTCCAGCGCATTCCCGGAATCCTGAAAATCGAGGATATGACGCAAGGGCAACTGTCCCTCTACAACGACGGCATCCCCGCAGGCTGCTACGGGGATATATCCATCGCCAGCCTCGGCAAGTGCTGGCCGATTTCAGGCGCGGTCATGTGCCGTGGCTCGGACGCGGCCTTGAAGTGGCACTACGCAATGGACAGCATGTTCAGCGATGACAAGCTGAAACGCCAGGAGAACTTCGTCGCGTTGCTCCAGGGGATGCCGAAAAGCAAGAACTTCAAGCCGATGTTCGACCAAATAACTTCAAACATCTGTCCGAGCCATCTACCTCTGACATTCGTTGATAAAATCCGGCGCGACATGGCGCAGGATAAGCTGGGCAAAGCAGGAATCCACGCGCCGATTCACTGGAACATACCCGCGCCCCGGCACTTCGAGGCGGAGCACAAGTTGGCGGACACAATACTGAGCTTGCCCATCGATTCGAGATACGGAAGTTTAGAAATGAGAGAAATCTTGAAAGTATTGGAGTTGATAGCGTGATTAAACTCTATTGTGCCCGACCACTGAACTTTGTTTGCGGAAAAGTATGTATATCTCCAATAGAACACGACGACCACATCAGCTTTCAAGCTTGTACTCATTTGTTTACTGTCCGTGAAAATTTAATGCAATCTTTGGGGGGAAAACCATGAGTTCTCGCATAAGCGTTTCCATTTCTGACGAGGAACACAAGAATCTAAAAGAATTAGGTCTATCGCCGAGCGGTTTAATGCAAGAAGCTATAGAGAGAGAGCAATTGAAGCAAAATGTATTTTTTATATATAAATCAAACCTAGCCATAAAACACCAGATAGACGAAATACTAGGTATGGAGGAAAAACCATGAGACTAGACACAAACGGCAACTGCATTCACGAGGACTGGCGGATTCTCATCGCCACTGAGAAAGACGGCGTAATAACTCCGCCGCACAATTATGGCATTAGGGGATTTCCTGCAGTCTCTTTTAAGCAAACTCTGACCAGATGGTGCGCGGACTGTGGTGCGCTGGAGATTGACAAGGCATGGCGACTACCGCTGGCGAAAGTGCCAGCGAAGTCACACAAGTGCCCGGCCTGCGACGGCACGGGGCTGGGCAACAGACCACCAGGGATAGCGGGCGACCAGAACACGTGGATGGATGATGGAACGGCTACCTACACATGCAGGACGTGTGATGGCGGCGGGATTGTATGGAGTGTGGAATAATGAAAGTTCTAGTAGGGTGTGAGTGGTCAGGGGTGGTCAGGGAGGCATTCAAGAAAAAAGGACACTACGCGATTTCTTGTGATTTATTACCAACTGAAATTCCAGGCAATCACTATCAGGGGGATATTATGGAATTTCTCGATATATATAAAAAGGATTTTGATTTGATGATAGTTTTTCCACCATGCACATACTTAACTGTGGCAGGTAATAGACACTTTAAGAATAATCCCAAACGGTGGGAAAAACGTCTGGTGGCCATCAAATTTGTGCATAAATTATTGAATACTGACATTCCCAAAATCGCACTGGAAAACCCGAAAGGCGTAATAACTTCCCACATCCGAAAAGCAGACCAATATATTCAACCTTGGCAATTCGGACATCCGGAGCCAAAAATGACTGGATTATGGCTAAAGAATCTACCGCTCCTGAAACCCACTGAAATTGTGGAACCAATACATCTCGAATATAATTCCATGAGGACAAAATCAGGGAAGTCCCGATATGGTCCGATGTGGGCACTTGGGAAAGGTCATGGTAAGGAACGAGGAAAAACGTATGAAGGAATTGCGGCTGCAATGGCCGAGCAATGGGGGTAACAACATGGGATATTTGGTTATAGAAAATCTCTACAAAGACCAGAGGGTGCTGTTATTCAAGAGCGTATGGGCAACCGAGAAAATTCACGGGACCAGCGCATGGATAACTTATAGAGGCGAAGAAAAGCCGGAGAAACTGCTGTTCCACGCAGGCGGAGCGAGTCACGAATCATTCGTAGCTCTATTTGACGAACATGTATTGTTAGCCATGCTGATAAAGATATTCGGTTTTAAAACTGTGAAAATTCACGGGGAACATTACGGCGGGTCCATCCAGAAGATGAAAGACACATATGGGGACAAACACAGGTTTGCAGTTTTTGACATCTTAGTTGGCGATTGCTGGCTTTCATTTGACAAGGTGGAACAATTATGTCTAAAACTGGGCTTAGAAGCAGTTTATGGTGTAATAGTGCCAGCGACAATAGAATGCCTTAACGCCGAAAGAGACAAACCATCGATTCAATCAATGAGAAATCTCGGTATGCAGTCACCTTGGCTCGCAAGAGAGGGCATAGTGATACGTCCACTCGTAGAAATGTATGATAACGACGGCAGAATAATCGTCAAACACAAGGGCCAAGGTTTTAGAGAAACGGCTACGCACAGGGAAGTTTTAACAGAGCAATTGAAGATACTGACTGATGCTAAGGCAATCGCTGATGAATGGGTAACCTCTATGAGACTGCTGCACGTCCTGGACGATTTGGGTTTAACAGGCACAAACAACATTGCGGACACAGGTAAAATCATTAAAGGTATGCTTACAGACATCCAGAAGGAATCCAAAGGCGAAACCGTAATTACATCTGAAGCCAAGAAAGCGATAGGAAAAAAGGCAGCTCGGCTTTTCAAAGAATATTTACAATCTCAGATTAAGGAGGGATAAGCATGGACGCAATAAAACTCTTAGAGAGCTTACCCAGGAAATCGATATTTCATCACCCGGCCTGGGCGAACGTGATAACGGAAACATACGGGAAAGACTGGCACGGCAAATCGCTGTACCGCTACAAGAATGACGCGGGCATTGAGACCTACCCGAGGCTATTCACATCAATTATTCTCCGGCCAATCCCAATCCAGGGTTATGAAGAATACTGCGATGCGATTTCGCCAGTCTGGGGCGGCGTGCTGTGGGATGTGGAGTTCTCTCCGGCAATAACTACCTGGACGCAATGGATTTACGACATGCTCGCGCACAACAAAGCGGTGTCATACTTCATCCGGTACGACCCGATTGTAGGCAACCACAGAGCCGACCCAGACGCGATTCTCGTAGGTGACATCGTGTATATCGACCTGACGAAACCAGAGAAGCAAATCAAAGCGGAAATGCAGAAACAGACCAGGAACGCGATTGAGAACGCCAGGAAGAAGGGCGTACACATTACTCACGGCAAGGGCGAGGAATACTTGAACCGCTTCAAAGCAATCTACAATTCCGCAATGGCAGCCAAGGGCGCGGCGCAGGGCTACATCTACCCGGACCAGTTTTACACAAGCCTGGACAAATGGCTCGGTCCAATGGAAGGATACCGCGTGTTCATAGCGACCAAGAACGGCAAGGACATCG
>Ga0075753_110_pt1 | contig 24561 bp, 30 predicted proteins | sample RifGroB1_FD_67820 | JGI IMG/M metagenome (GOLD analysis project Ga0075753, IMG submission 67820) | Microgenomates (Gottesmanbacteria) bacterium GW2011_GWB1_49_7
GCAACAGAATGATTACTTCCCCCAGCCACCGTTGCCCATGTTGTCATTGCGCCCACTTGTACCGGCGAGGACTTATGGATTATCGTGCCGTCGCCAAGCTGGCCGTATAAATTGTATCCCCACGTCCAGAGGGTGGCCTGTGATTCTGAGGCCTCCATTGGATAATTTTCGATACTGTCCGTAAATTCGGTGCAAACTAAATCGATTGATAAATCCTTGTGTATTGTCATGGCATCTATTATTACATCGTGCTCGCCGCCATAATTGTCACCCGTGATGGTCACAAAATCCGATGGCTCCAGCCCCAGGCATGTCCCTTTTACGATAACACGCTGCTCTGCTTTTTTTAACAGTTTCCTTTGAAAATAAAGCCGTGCGAGATTCCGCGCTATCGTGCCATCCTGGACGAACGGCATCTTCAGGGGATCATCAAAAATATTCTGCTTTGTAAGTTTAGTGGCTACAAGAGCGGTAACTTGACCATCTTGACTATTATCTGATGGCGAGTATTTTACGGTCCCGCTGTCTGACAGCAGACGGGTCAATTTTGTGTTGCGGAATGATCCCGCGCCGATCTCCTGCGGTTTTATAATGTCAGCGGCAGTCAAGGTTTTAACGCTCGTAGAGTCGAGAACTTTCAGCGCTATTTTTTCGCCGATTACCAGCGTGGAGTGGCATTGGCTCAGGATTGACATTAATGCCTTTTCCCGCGTGGTAACTTTCCAAAAAGCTCCATTTAGTTGCAGTCCCCACGCATCATAGGTTTCAGCCGCCGCCTCAAAAGTCGAAGTATCCAAACGCGATGCATCGATGCCGATGTCCTGCAAAACATAGCTTAATACATCCGCATGATTTGTCATCAATGCAGTGTCGGATCGCGTAAATTTTGTCGGCAGATCATAATAAGCTTCGCCGTTGCTATATAGTCCGTTAGTAGGCGCTGCCGACAGCTCAGCGGTAAAAACCTGGAAAAGATACCCATCGGCGCTTGTTTTTGTTGTTTGGGTAAAAGTCTCGGTATATTCATACTTTACGCTAAAATCTCGTGGCGACCGAACCTTCTGAATGTCATACGTTACCGCAACGCCATTGGCTATCGTAGGACCTATGACATAATACCAATCCGCGCCAATAAGCGCAGGACGTATCGGCACATAGGCCGTCCCGAAGGGCAGTGGAATGCAAACATAATCAGAAAACTCTCCCACTCCATCGGTGTTCGGAAAAACGTCGTGGACGGTCAAGCCATATAGCTGCGCGGCTCCGGAGTTGCCGTTATCCCAGACTATACCTGCGCCCCAGGCTATGCCGGTCGCCCAGATGATAGCGGCAGAAGGCACGCTATTTTGGATCCCAGGATAATTACCCTCAACAAATTGTTGAAAGAAGTCTTCGCAATTAAACGACAGCTGCTGGTAGGCTGCGCTGACCAGCTTGATTTTATATAGCCACGCGCGAATTTTAGACAGATCGCCACCGTTATCTGAGGCCATAAGGGTGAGACGCAAAGAGCCATCCTCGAAATCATCCGGGCTGTATGCTGATCCGGGATTATTAACAGAAAACGATATTTCATTTGGCGGTACAATACCGATTTCCGTTTTTGGCCGCGCAAGGGTCAAGCTATTAAAATCCATAATTTTAAAACTGTAATCTCTCGCAACCCCGGGATCCCAGATAACACCGGCACCCCAGGCAACGCCAGCCGCCCAAACTACCGGTACAGCCGCCAGGGTGAAGGATTTTGTTGACCAATAATAGCGATTCAAGTTTCTGTCTGTAACGTCGAACAGCCAGGACGCCGCTTTTGTGTCGGAATCGAGTATGGTTTGCTGGCTAGTGGAAAGATTAAGCATCCGCTATCCTCCCCAAGACTTTAAGCCTTACGCCGGGAATACCATACCATAACGCTAAAGGGCCGCTCCGGCCCAGTTCAATGTCAAATCTTACAACATAAGTGTGACCCAGATGGACGCATTTAAATGATTTGCCTCTGCCCTGGGCGGACGTATGATAGAGATCGAGAATTGTACCCGCATCGGATTCAGTTAATCGCGTCCAATCCCACGAAAAGAAAAACACCGGAGTCGATGATAAAATTATACGCTCTTCAGATTCGTCGTCACCTGTGTGTATAACTGTATTCTCGCGGCTGCGCTCAATGACATTGCTTTTTTGGTTGATTGCGAGAGTTATATCAACGTCTGCGGTAGCCAAGGCAAGGTAATCATAGGGTTCTTTTTCAGCCATCAGGCCACCACTTGCCTGGTAAATTTAACCAGGTCATCATCGCCTGCTCGGTATCCCTGGACAACGTGAGCATTGACATAAATCGGCTGGCTCGCGCCATCGCTGCCCGTGTAATTACGGTTTTGCTCCGCCGTGAGTATCCGTTCGCCTTTATGGGTAAGTACGGGCCAGTTATCGTATGGGACGTAATCGACCCCGCTTGCGGCGCTGCCCCAAAAGTTTTGCGATTTAAAAAAATCTGCGTAGCTTCCCGAACTCAGAGCGGCAAAAAATGCTCCCCAGGTCCCATCTTGCGGCTGTGGAATATCGTATGCTGCAAAAGGTGTGCTCCAATCGCCCGTTTGCGCCGCTGTTGCGGCGGCTAACATCATATTGCCGTTTTCCCATGCGGCATATATCCGGGGATCAGCAAACCAGAATTTTTGGTAATCGTCATCCCCCATCAACAGTTTCCCCCCGAATAAATATTTGTCTAATAAATAAGCGCCTCCTAATATGCCGGCGCCTGTCCCCATTGCGCCCAGGACCCCCGGGGACAATCCTAATGATGATTCAATCCCTGCCGTCGCGCTTTTTGCGATTGTTGTTTGCCCGATTGTTGCGTTTGCCCCCGCGCCAGTAACCGCACCACCGCCGCCTGCCGCACCCCCACCGCCTGCTAACCAGGAAGGAGCTAAGCCTGCCGCAACTTGTTTTGCCGCTAAATCCAAATTACTACCCGGCGCCAACCATCCTATTGCTGCCGCTCCCGCCACCGCTGCCTGATAAAGACCCCACTGGACTATCATCTCAGCGATTTTAGCGGTGAGGATACGTAGCATGTCTTCCATGACCGAGCGGAAATCTAATTTCATGTCTCCCCATTTGCCGGTCAAAAACATGAACAAATTATCGTCTAATTGTTTTTTTGCGTCATTGGCAAACGTAGATACAATGTTGTAACCTACAGTTCCCCATTGCGTAGTCGCCCGCTCGATTTCCAGAAATGCGGCTACACCGCCGGCGGAAAAATCATCCGATTTTTTGCCCATATCGATATAAGCTTTAATTGTTTCCTCAGCCACCCAGCGGCCAATCGTAACTTTGTCGCCGCCGTCCTTTAGATGGGCGGCCGCTTGAGCATCTATCTGTTTCATCCGCATATTATATGCGATCTCCTCAAATCCCTGAATATCCTTGATCGCATTATAGTTAATATCGGTAATTCTTTCAGCATTCTTGGTTTCGATCTCCAGCCTTGCATCTGCGGCGTTTGATTTAATTAGGGTTCGGAGTCTTTCAAATTCCCCATATGTAAGATTCCCCGTGGCCATCAATTTATCAAGATCGGCCTGTTTGCCCTTTTCCTGATCGATGATTTTATTAATCGCTCGTTCGTTCTCCGTTTCGGCAAACTTTGATTCTTCGGAAATCATCTTTTGATATGCGTTCTGTGTGTCAGATCGAAGCTTTTCTTCAGCCACAAATCTGTCGTTGCCCCACTTTAATCGATCTTCAGCGGCCTTCTGGTCGATTTTTGCCTGATCGTCTGCCGCCTTAATGAAGGCTTTCGTTAATTCGTTTTGCGCCCATTGTCCTACCGCTACCTTATCCCCGGTTTTTTTAAGCCAGTTTTCAGCCTCGGCATTTATGCGCTTCACATCCTTTTCGTACTGACTTTGCCCAATGGTTTCAACCTCTATGCTTTGTTTGCGAATTTCCTCCGTCAGGTTTTTAATAGCAGTTTCTTTTTCACTGATTGCTTTTTTGGCTGCCTTCCCGGCCTCCTCATCAATCATGGCTGTACGCTGACCGGATTTACCCATTGCTTCTATCGCCGACACGGTTTTATCGGTAGCCATAATCTGGTCATATTGTGCGCTTGTCCACTTATTCGTTGCCTCTCTTGCGCCCGCAATGCTCTGTTTGGCATCGTCAAAAACTGTGGCCATAGAGCGTAATCCGTCCGCAAGCCTGTCAAACCCTGCCTTCTCTGCCAGCCACGCTACACCCTCCAGCATTATCGCCAACGGTTTATAGATCGTTTGCAACATACCGAGGATGGTTTCGCCCATGCCGAGAAAAGAGGCGGCGACAAGACCCGCCGTAACGAGCAATGCCTGTAAGGTTTTCAAGAAAACCAATCCCAAGAACTCCTGGATATCGCTCCACTGATTTTTCAGCTGCTTCCACTGACCGGCATATATCGACAATTCTGCTTGCGCTGATCCGCCAAACCGTTGTTCAACTTGTTTCATTACATCATTAAATATTTCGGATTTGGGTATGTTTTCATCTATCTGTATGCCAACACGCTTCAGCCCCGTTGTAATCCCAAGATAGGCTTTACCCATTATTTGCGCACTATCTTCGATTGATTTACCTGTAAATGCAGACATATCAATGGCCGCTTGTGTTGCGAGTTTAATTTCCTCGTTTGCCATGCCATAAGATTTCATTTTTGCCATAATGGCAATAACCTGATCGTCTTCAAATGCAGTTGTGCGTTGCAACTGTTCCGCATAGGCTACGAGATCGGCCAAACCGTCGCGGGTAAAATCACCCTGGTTCTTCATGGCCACACCCATCTTTAGAAGAGCCTCTTCAGAATCCAGAAAAGCTTTTACGGGTGCTTCAACCATGCTTCTGATTTGATTAAACAGGTAAACTGTAGAAGCAACCCCCGCAGCGATCCCCGCCCAGGTTTTTTCAAAGCCGCCGCCCATTTCGGCAGCGGAATTTTTTACGTTATCCAGCGTCGCTGTGGCATTGCCTGCAAAATTAGCAATGGACACCGACCCTTTATCGTCAACTATTAGTTCGATTTTTATTTGTTGCGACATAATTCATAAACTCTTCTATTTTTCCCAGGTCTTCCCATTCTTCGGGGGTAAGATCGTTTGGTTTGAGTGGATATCCCGCTAAGCGAAGTTGCCGGATGCGGAACATCTTCCCCGTGTACTCATGGAGCTGTCCGGCCTTTTTCTTTTCGCACTGCTCACAAGTCCAGGCGAGGAGGTCATCGCCTATTTCTGCCCGGCATTTTTTTCCCTGGAGCGCATCGCATAGACCGGCGCGGATTGCCTCCAGATCGGTTATAAAGGGTTTTCGTTCGCCACGTTTTCATCTTCCGGCGCCGAAACAAGCGGATTCTCGAATACCAGGATAGCGAGTTGTGCGATTACGTCCGGCGCAAGTTCGTTTATGATTGCCTTCCAATTTTCTTTATACCCCGGAGATTGTTGATTTGATGACATCGGGCCGTCGTCTGTTGCAAAATCCCCGTCTCTGATGCCGATCAATATCCTCAGGCCATATTTAAGCCTCGCCTCGCCCATCGCGCTTTCTATTTTTTGCCCTCTGCGCGTGAGAAGGGCATTGGTGTAGGCGATCCTCTCTTCTGTTGTTGGATTCCGATAATATAAAATCAGATAACTATCGGAAATATTATCAAAAAACCGGGCCGCGTTAGGCTTGGTGCTCAATACTCTTGGCATAGTTTTTGCGTCCTTTCTTTAGGCTGCATACGTTATCTGTAAGTTTTTTACCTTCACAATAACGCTTCCGTAGGTTGAATCCTCCAGTACCTGGAGATCCCCGGCCTCGGCCAGGCGCTTCCCATCTACCGATACCGGCGCCGCAAGGACGCCGACTTTCGGAAAAATAAACTCTGCCTGATATTTATGCGGCGAGTCATAGATCGCGCCCTCAACCAGGATATACAGCCCCAGCGTGTCATTATCATCCATGTGCTGCTGCATAATGTACTCGCGGAATTCACGGTTCAATTTCAATTTCTGCGAGCGGCCTTCGCGGATTCCACGGGATGCGTAGGTGCCCCCGGCGCCAGGCACAAACTCCACTTTGAGCGAATTATTGAAAGTCCAATTAATGCTTTTCAATTCCGCTTGCAAATCACGCCCGCCAAGAAATGTGGTTCCGTTCCATTTGCCGCCCACCGTAAGCGTCATTTCCGACACCCGAAGCGGCGTCTCGTTTATCCGCGATGGGAAGGTCATCCAGCCGCTTTCCGTGGGGATATAGAGGACCTCGTAAGTCGCGTCAGTGGATTCGATGATTGTTCCAGGGTCAGTTCCCGCGTCATATACCAGTACATATCCCGATGTATCCACGGGAATCGAAAATGAATCGTCTCCGATCAGGGTGATCGTGTGTTCCGCGTTGAGGGCCAACCACTCAGCTTGGGTAATTCCTGCGATAGTTGCCTTATCCCCGCTGATCAATCCGTGGGCTGTCCAGGTGACAACACAGGCCGCAGCCTTAGAAAGTCCCGCGATGGCCACCGCTGTCGCCGGCGGCGTAATCGTAATTATTGCCGGTGTCGCGCCGGAGACCGCCGAGTAAGCGACGTCCTGATATTCGCCGCTGTTCGGCACAAGCGCTCGTATCCGCTGCACATTGGCCAGCCGGGTAGCTGCATCGCTGCCCTGCACTGCATTGGCCGCCAAAGTAAGAGTAGTCGCATCAAACTCAGCGGTGATATCCTCCGTGGTTACATTGTTTGTGTATTTTCCTGACCCCTTTAGATTTCCCGTTATCTTCACCCAGGAATCTTTGGCAAATGTTGCCGTCAGCGAATCAACAAATATTGAGGCAAATCTTCGACGCAACACATTGTTCCCAAGTCTCTGAGCAGCCGTAAATGATGGGACTGATCTATCTTCATCCAGATCGCCCGCAATCGGCGTAATTGTATGTTGATATCCAGTTCCCGCGGCGCCGGTTGTCGTCGCGCCAAGGGCATAGGCGCACAGAAATGCGATATGCTGAGGCTGCGCTTTTTCAAAATTAAATGTGCCGGACGCCAGGGTGCCGAGATCATAAAGAGTGTCTGGCTCTTCATATCCTGTTGCCTCGTTGCTATTTGATTCCCGCCGCCTGTCGAGCTGGATAATGTCGCCTAATGCGCATAACATCGTCGTGTCGAGGGTCTGTTCGGTATTGATCGCCGTCTCGCGCAAGTTGGCAGAGACGGCAGTTAAATCGTGTGTTGCTTGATATGACCTCATTTTATCACCTCCATTTTCTTTCTGGCTTAGTGCTCGCCGCTACAGGCGGCTCGTGCTTATCAAACCGTTCTTCTTCCCCCGGTGGAATCTGTTCGTATTTTTCCCCTGTTCTATAGGTTTTGCCCCCCAGGGGACCCTCAACAACCGTAAAGCTTTCTTGGCCTGCTTTTAATTTGTACATCTGCGCCTCCTTGTTTATGCCCTCGGATTCCAGGGATCTGTTGTATATTCAACGGATAAGAAAAATCCGCTTGCTATAATTATTGATTCAAAATCATCAAATCCTACTCTCTCGCCCTCAAACATTTTCGTATCTTCTGCCAATCCGCCCCAGGTCACATCCTGCCCGATAGCAATCTCTATATCTGACAGCGCTTGCCGCATTATCAAATCCGGTGTGCTTGCCGGTGCAAGGAAGAGCTCCATTTCGATTTGCAGCGTTCTGACCCACCGCCCCGCTGTTGCCCACTCCTGATTTAGCCGGTCTCGGCACACGAGCGCTGGTAATCCTGATGGGTCAAGGCGTGTGCGGTACCAATAAATATTTTGGCCAAGATTAGTCTGGAAGACACCGCCGGCGGTCAAGATAGTTTTCAGCCGCGTATCTATTGCGGTAACGAGTAATTGTCTTAGTGAGTTTGTCAACGGCATATTATTTCACGTGCACCCTTGCTGTGTGTCCGTCGTTATCCTGCACGGCCAGTACTGTATAAACCGTGCTCCCCACGGTGAACGTTTCCCCCCGATCCGGCTCTTTACCGAGATTGTCAAGTGCCGCTTCGATGATAATTCCCTGAGCGGACACCGAAGAGATGAAGCCCCCTGGCTCAAGCAATGCGCTTTTTTCGATCATAATCTTTACGCCCGTCACCGCCGGGCCGGTTGATGGCGTATATGTCGCCGTAACCGCATCAGGATCACCGACCAGCGCGAAGGCCGCTTGGAGTCGGCGAAAATTATCTGCCCAGAGATCAGTCACGGGTCAACCTTTTTTGCGAATGTCTTCTGTATTAAGTCGATAATTTTATCCGACGGCACACCAGGATGAAAAATCGCAATCAGCTTGAGGATGAATGAAACGGCCACCGGAATCAATCCCAAACAGACCGAATATGTCGAGAATATCCAGTTAAACCAATCATTTGTCAGCAAGCTTTCCATGATTAATGCCTACTCTTTTTTTGTGATAGGACCCCCATCCGCCCAGGACAACGCCCCAATACATCGCATAGCGGACAAAATAACTCTTGCCGCGCACCTCCATCGCCTCCAGGAAGACCGCATTGGCTTCCGAAAATGTTGCCGGTGGCCTCGAATCAATACGATAGAGATAATCGTGCAAAACCGATTCCCTGTGTGCGCGGTCGCCGAACAGCATATAGGCAACGGGAACGCGCGGAACGCTGGCAAAGTCGGTCTCAAATCCTGCCGGAACCTCAATCTTACCGAAAAGATCGCTAACGTAGATCAGTGGCGAGTCGAGCACCCATACCAGGTCGTCGTCTTTTAGCCTCGCGTCAAGCTCCGTAAGAAATTCGCTCATCGCATATTCTCATATGCTGGCAATCAAAATAAGCCGGTCAAGTTTAACCATTATTCCGGCCTTATATTCATCGAACAAGGTCAAGTACGTTTCCGAAATTGGTCGGTCAGCACGCAGACAATCCATAAGGATTAATTCAACATAGGCGTTTTCGCCGTGGAATTGCCGAGCAATCTCCAGCACCAGGGCATCATATGTTATCGGTTGCGCCAGTACAGTTTTGATCCCGATGAGCGCCGCAATTACTGCCCCAGGGCATCATATGTTATCGGTTGCGCCAGTACAGTTTTGATCCCGATGAGCGCCGCAATTACTGCCCGCTTGCTTTCCGGGTGCTTGGCCAGCGCCGTCGCAAAAACTATATCTGTCGTCATGTTTACAGCGATATCCGGTTTAAATCCCGCACAGCCGGCTAAAATAAACGCAACCGTCAGCAAAATACAAAATCGTTTTCTCATTTTTTTTCCCTCTATGCCCTAAATAAATAAATTCTCGGCCGCCCCGTCTCCATCACATCTATATGCAGCCAACCTACGTCGGCTTCCATCCTCATAATTTTGGACAGCAAAGTACTATCCTGGTTTGCGATTATCAATCGCCGCGCATCTTCTGCGTTGTACCCGCGCACATCGAGATCGAACGCCTTACCCGTCCTATGCGCCGATCCCAAGGGTGAGAGATGCGCCGGATAGAAGGGCGGTCGATAGCCCCGAAATTGGAACTGCCCCCCGGAATGCCAATTATTACAAATAACCGGAACATGTATCCCCTTCAAAAGAGAAAAAAAATCGCTCAGGTCATCCAGAGCGAGTAAAGCATTCCCATCTAAATGCTTCCAGGCTGCCTCGCCTTCGGCCTCAAAAGTCACCTTATCGACCAATTCATGGAGTTGAAAGTTTTTCATCAATCACCATGCGGTATTATAACGTTTCCTGTTTTGAGTCCCTTGCACTCGGCCGCTCCGCAAGCCACCTCGTGATAGTGGCTATTGGTTCGCTTCCAGATATCCGCCTGGTCTTTTTTGATGCCAACCAGGATAAAAATTATAATAGCCTGGAGAAATCCAATGCACAAGCCAGCGACCGTGTTTATGGTGATTTCCATCACGCCCCCCTCAGTGCTTTCTGTAATAATAAATTTTCAATATCCCGGTCGCCGAATTAACGTTGTTGTTCGTCAAAACCATCGTCAAAGTGCCATTAATAAACCGCGGCCCGTAATATGATGATCCGATTTTCGGAATCGCATGCTGGCTTACAGTTGCGCTTCGGTTGTTCAGCTCCGCGCCAAATATATCAACCGCATCGGCATCATTAAGGACAATGTCATAATTATCCTGGGGGGACACGGTGCCGGGGTCGGTAGTCGCCATAAATACCCAGCCCTTGAATGAACTGGATGCCGCTGAAGGTACCGTCGCATCCGCCGAATTTGCCGTCCATGTCCATGTAATTGTACTAACCTCATCGTTGACGTTGGCGTAAGATACAACATTTGTTCCTACGGCTGCCCAGGCAGTTACGCAGAAAAAAAGCAATAGCAGGCTGATAAATAGATTTATTGGTACGATTTTCTTCATTGGTATCTATCCTCCTCACTTCTTTTTCGTGTTCTTATCCGGCGGTGGCTCCAATGCGTTGAGGCTCGTGTTTAGGCCTTCCAGCTCGAAATTTGATAACTTCAGGAGTTCTTGCGCATCGCGATATTGGATTTTCATCAATTCTATTTCCGCCTTCAGCCTCATGACCCGTTCAACGGCTAAGTTCCGCTTGAGCGTAAGGGTTTCCTTGTTATCGCCCGCAAAAGCAGGCATGCATATCAGCAGAAGAAGCCAGCCGATAAAAATGATTCTGCGCATATATTCTCCTTATTACCGGGCAGAGCTTTCCTCCCTGCCCGGTTTACAGTTTTATGGTGTTTCTTGTGTCCAGGTCCCCGTATCGGACGTTGCGATCCAGTTAGTGGCATCAACGGCCACCAGACAAAGGCTTTCGCCGACCGCGTTTGCTGTCCAATATTCAGCCGCAGCACCCTGGGATCCGGCTACATTGATTGCATCCCCCGCCGCAGGCGTTGGTCTCAATTCCTGCGCAGCCATAACAATAAAGCAATAATTCAGACCTGCCGCTGCATCTGGTAGGGTCCATGCTGCCGCACCACCGGCTCCGGCATTGGTTTGCACGGTCCCGGATTCGGCAACGGTTAAAACCTTGCCATTCGTGTCATCCGTTACGGTATCAAGGAAGCCGCCGAGCGCCGCCGTACCATCTCCCGTAATTGCATCGCCGGTTGTAATTCCGCCGAGGCCTGCATTCAGTGTAATGCCGCCCGCCGTCGAGGTAAGCGTAATGGCACCGGCGCCGGTACCCTGAGTGTTGGTTACGACGATAGTTTCCGCTGCACCCTGGTTAGTGGTTAGCGCAATGGCGGAAGCCCCCGTGGTTTTGGAGGAGATAAGAACCTGACCACCAGAAATCTCAACATCCTTGCCACTTGCCGCATCAATATCAACCCCGCCTGCCGTTGAAGTCAGGGTGATCGCTCCTTCGCCGGTTCCTTGCGTGTTGGTTACAACTATGGTTTCGGTCGCGCCGATATTCGCCGTTAGAGCGATCGCCGAGGCCACATTATCAAGCGAAGTCATAAGCACCTGGCCGCCATCAAGAGCGATATTTTTCCCGGCTGCCGCATTGACGTCCACTCCGCCCGCCGTCGAGGTTAGGGTAATTGCCCCCTCGCCGGTTCCCTGCGTATTGGTCACAACGATGGTTTCGTTTGCGCCAATATTGGCAGTTAATCCGATGGCGGAAGCTGCATTATCCTTAGAGGAAATCAAGACTTGCCCACCGGCAATATCCACGTTTTTTGCCGCTGCCGCATCAACATCAACCCCGCCCGCACTCGCCTGAAGGCTTATCGTATCTTCGCCGGTACCTGCAGAATCCAGGACAATACTTGCGTCGTTCGCCCCGGTTAGCTGGATTGTAAGATCATCGGCAGCACCATTTGTAGCATGGCCGAGGACAAGCGCCTCGTTGCTTCTGAGGGTGATTGGCGTCGCGTTAATTGTCACCGCGCCATCAAAAGTTACCGCGCCGTCAAATTCAGAATCACCGTTAACATAAAAATCCTCGCCGTCCATAGCCGCAGTACCGGGCGCTCCGTCGCCTACCCGGAGATTGCCCACCATAATTCTGAGACCTTCAGCAGCAACCGTCGTTAGATCGAGGTTAGCGGCGTCGGTCTTTTTTAGCGTTACCGTTTCATCTGTCGCGTCTTTAAAAATCAGCGACGGTGAGTCAGTTACCCCGTCGTCAAGTGTGACATTGCCATTGATGATCGACGTGATGGTCAGGGTATCGGTAGCTGCATTGCCAATATCAACATTACCGTTCATAACTACCGCGCCGGGAAGATTTGTCGCCCCGGTCGAGATTCCGCCGATTGTGATGGCGCCGTTGCCGGCGGCGTCAACCGTTAATGCGGTGTTTCCCGATGCGGCTGAGGCAATCGCCTGTTGATACCAGGTTGTTGCCGTAACGGATGTAAATGCACCACTTTCAAACGATGCCGCCCCTGCCTTCGATACGCTCCAGGTTCCACCCGATCCAGCCAGATCGTTGCCCGATCCGGTATTCGCGAACTGGATTGCGTCGCCCGTGGCCTGCACACCTACTGTAATAGTCAAAACATCACCGGATTGAGCGCCGACAGGAGTTTTGCCAAGAGCCAACACGCCATTGTTATCAGCCGCGTTGTTGGTGATAGCCACCGCTCCAGCGTCTGCCGTGATCGTGATCCCGCCATTGTAAGCGTCATCCAAGCTGCCGGAAGTCCCGGCCGCCCAGGACAAAGTTCCGGACCCGTTCGTTTGCAGATAGGTGCTGGCGCCGCCATCCGCGGCCGGCAAGGTATATGCGACTGTGCGAAGCGTTAGTGTCGCATTATCAAAACGTACAGCTCCATCAACCTCGAGGGTGCCCTCAATATAGGCATCCTCGCCGTTCAGTGTTACCGTGTTTGAGCCGTTACCGACCTTGATGTTGCCCGTCAAAACATTAAAAATGGAGCTCCCTGATGCGCCGTTAAATTTCCAATAGTTGGCCGTCATGTTGTCCATCGTGTCGCCCTTCGGCCCGCCCAGATAGCCCTTGACCATTATATTGGTGTAGTAGCCATCCCAGTTTGTCGCAGCCATAAGGGGCGCTGCCATCACTAAGGCTATCAGCGCCATAGCCATCCAGGAGATTATAAGTTTTTTCATTTTTTAGCCCTCCTTTCGGCTAATTATGCCACCGCGTCAATGATAAGATAGGCAAGGTCTGTGCAAATTGCCTTTTCATCTACGGACATCTCGACTTCGATTTCCTGTCCGCCGCCTCCACGTTTTTCGTCTCTGTACCGTCTGACTTTAAATCCCGCACTCGTCGATTCTTGCGTCCAGCGAAATGTTTTAAATGCCGTGAGATTATCCAAAGTCACATCCGTATCAATATAGGCAAGCACTACGAATTTGCCCCACAGGTTGGCGAACGTTGCCGTTTGGCCTTTCTTGGCTGAGTTGTACTTTGCTTTTCCTACCAGAATTCGGTCAACCTCAAAAATCTCAGCCATTGCCGCCTGTTGCACCATTGCGATATTCGTTTTTGTTGCGCCGCCTTTCACGTGATCGAGAAGCTGAGGATGCCGCTTTAGCTTGTCATAGACATCCTTTCCCATGATGATCGTGTTAGGTTCCAGGAAGCAGGCTGCCTTGCCCGTATCAATTACTCCGATTGGATCGCTGCCAGCGTAATCGGAAAACTGCGTTGTGCCGGCCAAGGTTGTCTTATAACTGCCGCCGTAATTTCCCGCCGTAGTGACCAGGGTGGCCACCCGATTCTCAAATCCCAGCAACAAAAGATCCGTCAAAAATCCCGTAGTACGCTCAGTGGGATTAACGCCAGGATCTGCGTTTGCCGCTATAGCGTCGCTGATAAAATCCTTTAGTGCGCGGTCGATACAGGCATAGGTCCCTGTGGAGCTTCCCCAGGTAACTTGATTGGCCTCGCTTTTCGGCCCCCGAATGTCATCGGGAAGGCTAAATTTGTCGGCTTTGGTGTAAATCAGGTAGGACTGGCTTTTGTTGTTAACCGGCACAAAGGGCGCTACCTGATCAGCTATGAGCTTTTCGTTACGATATTCCACCGCGTAATTTGACAGCGGTCGGTCTACATGCACGTCTGAGTGTAACATTTTACAATTCCTCCTTTCTTATGTTGCGCTGATGTAGCTCGGGCCAACGACAAGCACTTCAATGGTATCTCCGTCATCTGTCGCATCCTCGAGAGCAATCGCGCCGTAGAGATCCTTATCGGCGGTTACCTTTGCCCCATGATAATCATTTCCCGATCCGAGCTTATCCATCTGGGAAATATCCGTTCCCGCATTAACTACCATTAGCGATACGCTTCCCGGCAGAGCTACTTCTGCCTCGGCATTCGCAGCCGAAGGTTTATTTTGCAGGATCCCCAGGGGGATTGTCCCCGCACTGGTATCAGCATAATCGACCAGGCCATCAGTATCGAGGGTAACTGCATGGAATTGATAGCTGGAAAGGTCTCTCTTGGCCTTCCAGGTCTTGGTGTTCAGTGGTCCATATTGTCCTGTTGACATGTTTTATTCCTCCCCTCCTTCATAGATTTTTGCCAGGGCCGGGTGTGCGGCTTTTGCCTTCACCAGCGCCTCGCTGTAGGTGCATTTCTCTGTTCGCTTGATTTCTTTTGCAAACCTGTCCAGTTTATCGCCCGCTTCTGAGAGCGTTTTCGCTGTATCGGTTGCAGGTTTAAAGTCCTCCGCCGATGCTGCCGGGATTCGAGGCATTCCGTCTTCAAGATAATCTTTAGACCTGGATTCCCTCAAAACCTTTTCTGCGGCCAAAACCTTGACCGCCGCCTCTGGGCCGGTAGTCGTGCCATCTGACGCCAGCGCTTCGATCAGCGCTTCATGGCCAGGAATTAACTGACCCCGCACATCCATGATTCTGGTTCTTTCTGACTGGGCTCCCATCACCGTGCCTTCTGCTTTCCCTCTCGCATAGGCTTCCTCTGCCGCTTTGCTTGCCGCTTCTCCCTGGATCGCCGCAAATAGATCGGGGTAAGCAATCGAAAGTTGTTCTTTTGTAATGTTTTTTTCCATTTCCGCTCCTTTCGTCATGTCGCTGTGCATCGACTCGCATTCTTTGTTCCGATCATCCTCACCGGGATAATCTTTCATCATGTTTGCGTCTGCCATGCAGCGAGACATCCAATCTGTTTTTGATTCGCCGTTTTTTGGTTTTGGTTTTGGCATATTGCCCTCCTAATATTGCTTTTCAATCCTCGTCTTTACCATCGCCCTGATAGTTCGTATCGAATTTGGATCTCCATATAAATCTATTATCGTGCCCTTCGTGGAAACACCGTCCACGAGGCTATTATCAATCGCTTGCTGGCCGAAAAAGGTCGCGCCCTGGCTGATTTCCGTAGCCTCTGGGATTGCCATTTTTCGATTTCTTAGCAGCGATTGTTCTGTGAAAATTGCTGCCAGATAATCGACTTGCTCCTGTAGATAGGTTGCCCCCTCTTTCGACAGCGGTTTATGACCGGATGCGATCCGCTTGTATGGCCCCGATGTAATTTCTGTCCATTTTACGCCAATCGCTTTATCAAATTCGCTTTGATCGACGTGAGATCCCAGGACGGCAATGGAGCCGACTTCAACCGTGCCTCCGGAGATAAATATTTTATCGGCCGCCGACCCTATCCAGTAAGCGCCTGAGCAGAGATTACCATCCGAGTAAGCGATAATCAGTTTTTGACCGCGAGCTGCAAATATTTTGTTGCACAATTCTTCAGTGCCGTCCACCGTGCCACCCGGAGAGTCAATGTCAAAGAGAATTGTAAAAACGGATTGCTTTTGTAAAGCCTCATCAAACGCACGGCCTATGTCTTCCGTCGAACATCCGCCGAATAGCCAGGACATCAGCGTCTCGGTTTTTGATATCACGCCTTTAAGTGGTATTATCGCAACGCCGTTATCTATTTCCATCCCGCCATCATCCTCAGAGGACATCATGATTCCAAACTGAGTCGTTAGGCCCTTCCAATCAATCTTCTCGCCGCGCAAATGAGATTGATAAATCCCGTTGATTTCCTGCTTAACTTCGGGTTTTATTGCCCACGGTGAGGTCAAAACATCAATTATCCGCATGGGCAATCTCCTGGTTTTGGGGGTTCATCGCCGGTTTTTTAGCACTTTCATATTGCTGGGGCGGCCATAATCCTGCGTATTCCAACATTTTTTTCTCTTTCCGCCGTTGCCTAATATTGGATTCAAAGTCGCCACCGGTAAGCAAGGCGGTTTCCTCATCGTAAGTCGATAGGCAGCCATCAATCCTTTCCCGCGCACTGCCCACGTCCTTTTCGGGGTCGACATATCCCGGAGAATCACCGACCCAGATGGCGTTTGCATAGGCCTTGCTGATAAGCGGATCGGAAAAATATCCTGGAGCCGCAATCCTGCCCAGGGCGACCGCTTCATATAGCCAAATCTCAAACACCGGCTGGCACAACATAAAAACCAGCCAGGAGCGCCGAGTTTTAAAAAATCGCCAGGCCTCCAGAAGCGCCGCACGGGAAGCCGAATAAGAACTTGTAAAATGCCGGATTAAGACCTCATATGGGATATTCAATGCTGACCCGATCTGCTCCAGGATTGAACGCGTAAAGGGGTCAAAGCTTGCATTGGGTCGGCCCGGGTTAGCGAAGGCGACCTTCTCGCCTTGCCTCAGCCCCACTATAGCGCCGTTGCCAAGTTTTAAATCTTTGTCATCGGCTGCGGCGCCGGTTTCATCGCCCTGGCCGCCAGTAATATCGATATCGTCAAGACCACCGCCCGATTCACTTTCGACAAAAACAGTGAAAAGGGCAGCCACGACAGCCGCCATGAGTTCGGCATCGCGGTATCTATCGAGCAATTTTAGGGTTTCGATCACCGGGGCCAGAAAGGGCACGCCCCTGGTTTGGCCAGGGCGCAGGACGTCAAACAGGTGCAGGACATTCCGCAATCCCGTTTTTGAGCCAAACGCATCGACAATCTCCCATGTATACCTGCCCGGCGAAACATAAGGTGAGTCCGGGTGTTGATTCATAATGTGATATCGCAGTGGTTCGCCGGTTTGGTCATTCTTTTCTACGCCGGCGATTAAACCGGACTTATCAGGCGCCCGGTTGTTGTTGCAAACACGATCAGCCTCCACAATCTGTAATCTTAGGCTGTAGGGCGTTTTTCCCCGTTTTATTCGCGGAGTTAAAATAAACGCATCCCCATTTTCCAGTGTTTGCCTGAACGCAAGTCCCTGTATCCCTGCAAAATTAAGCGTCCTGGCATAATCGCACTCCTGAGATTCAGAGAACAAGCGCCATTCCCGTTCTACATGATCCTGCCAGGCATCGGCCTGCTCTTCGGTAAGCCCCAAATACTCGTAATCAATACGGGATTGCAGCTTGAGGCCGGTTCCCACAACATTGGAAAGCGCCGTGCCTATCGCGCCGGTTGCGATAGGCACGTTGCGTACAAGGTCCCGCGACCGCTCGCGGAGTGTTGGCAAATCATAGATAATATCGGCATCGGCATCGGCCGCGTTCGTCACCCATTGCGACATAGAGCGCCGTCCTCTCTGTGCGCCAACATATGATCCCGTAACTGCCTGGAATATGCGATTTTTTAGGCGAGCGCTGCCATGTCGCGGAGAAAACCAATTTACAAACCGATCTACCGGGCTAAGCGTCACGTCTACTGGCTTTCCGGCAATGTTGATGGTTTTTGATGAGTTCAGTTGCATGGGGTGATCCCCTTGACCTGGCGGCCACCAGCAGTCAGTTCCTTAACCTTGCCGTCCCAGAATTTGACTTGCTCCTGAGTATCGGCCAGGGTAACTTGCTTACCTCCGGTCGAAAACGATTTACCGCTTGCCAGAGCCACTGATGCGGCCAGCCATGCCGTTAATTGCGCTTGAGCTTGCGCGAGTGTAATCCCTGCCATAGAGGCTTCCTCTGTTTGCGGCAATATACACCCGCTTTTAAGGCAAAACCGCGAAACAGGGGTAAACCGCACGAAAAAAGCCAGAAAAGAGGGGTAAACCGCACGAAAAAAGACTTGACAAGGTGTTTTTTATGTGTTCGGTAGGGTGTTTTTTATTAATTCTGGGCGTTGTTTTGAGGTCAAAATTTTCCACCAAGCATCGATGTTTTCCCGGTGGCCATACCAGCGGCTATCGATGCAGATGACGGGCATCTTCAGAGCCAAAAATTTATTAAATAAATCCTTGCCAACCCCCAGATACGCGCATATTTCATCGCGGGACGTTAAAATATTCAAATCGCGCTTGATGTCGGCCATTAAATTTCCACTCCCTGGGAAATTATTCGCCAGCGCGATGGAGTAGTCTTCGCCTTTGACAGGATTATGGCATCTTCGCTCGTTTTGTCAGTTTTCGGGATATTTTGAGACTTAATGTGCTTCACAGCGTAACACTGTTGCCGCCGCAAGACATTAACTCCGCCGTTGCATTCGGGGTCGCCCATGGCCAGAGCAATAATTAGAGCATCAAAAAGATGGTTCGCCCTTCCGGGAGGATTGTAAAATTTCCATTTTTTCGACCGCGAGTCCCGGCGTTTTTCCTCTGCGGTTAGATGATCGATCAACTCCTGGTCGATTTCGCTATGGAAAGTAAGGGCGCCCGGCTCTGATTTTTCAAAGTTAAGGAAATCAAAGCAGGATTGTTTCAATAATTCTGAATTTAACAGCCACAGGGTCAGGCCCCCAGGGATCACCTTCCCCCGCTTTCCCGGCATCTTGTCGATTATCGTTTCGTGCATTTTTGCTACGCCCCGCACTGATCCGCCCTTCGTGCCGTATAGTCGATAAGATTTATTTGCCCTGCATATGGCGTATGCCGTCTCGGTCATAGTTTCATCGCCCTTCCCGTACGTGCCGCCCGTGTCCATGCCGGACCGCCACAAAGGGAATGCTTTTGTGTCACTCCCTTGAATCCTGTATCGGGTGTTTTGCACGTAATCCTGTAAGGCCTCTCTCGTTTTTAAAAATCCATAATCTATCAAGTGAGGGCTGCATCGCTCTTTCCCTTGCTTGCGCCACGCCATGGTCGCAAACCAATAACCGCCGCTGCTTGGGTCAATCCCGCAGGTCACGGCAATCGTATTCTCCGGACAGACCTGGGCAGGTATATCTATGCAACGATCATACAGGGCGTGCGCCGTTTGCTGCTCTGCTTTCTCCACCCATGGTTCGGCCAACCAAGAATTTACAAAGTTCATTCGTGCGGCGACATCATGACGAGTGCGGAGATCTTCTGCGGCGATATCTCCAAAAGTAAACCACGGGGTGTAAGTGCGGTTAAACTGAAAACCTATGCGACGAGGCTTTAATTTTGCCATGCTAGCGGAAAAACTTAGGCCGCTGATTGTATCGTACCAATCGCCGCGTCGCACAAGCTCCATGCGCTGATTGTCGGTGATAATGCCTCGGCACGATTCGCATTCATACCAGGCCGTTTCTTCCACGTCCCGGATCTCCGCGTCCGTGGCGTATTTGATGTTACCGAGATAGAATTGCTGTTTTGCCCCACAGCAAGGGCAAGCAATTTTGTATCTGAACCGGGCTTCGCAGCCTGCCTCGCCGACGGTTATCGGATCGGTCTCCAGTACCGGAGTAGAAACATAAACGATTTTTTTGGTGTACTTGAAGGTATTTGTGCGCTCTTTGCCAAGTTTCAGCGGGCTGGCTTCTTTCCCGGTAAATTCTCTGTATTTGTCCACCTCATCAAACATCACGATCCGACAGGCACGGGACGCCAGCGATGTCGGCGAACCTGCCCAGGCGAAATAAACGGTCATCGGGATAAAGGTCTTTTTCTTTTTGCCGGTTTCTTCTCTAGTGTCCAAGAGGAGTGATTTGAGCTTTTCCGAGGAGCTGATCATATCATCGATACGCTCCTGGCTGATTTCGGCTGCCAAGTTTTCATTCGGCTCGACGATCATCGCTTGGCCAGGATCCTGCAGGATCGAGTAAAGCAGCATGTTAAGGAGACCTTCAGTGCCTGAACTTTGCGTCGGCTTCACCAGCCAAATTTCTTGCACGCAATCCAGGCCGAAAGAATCCATAAAAGCGCGGGCTACGTGATTGTAGGAGGTTTGCCACGGGCCACGCTTTTCCGCCTTGTAAGATAAAACCCGGTATTTGTCGGCACATTCGCTGACAGTGAGCTTTTCGGGAGGTTCCCAGGCAAGCGACTCCTCCGGTTCCCCCCACGGGTTTCTCGCTTTTTTTGGCATAAATTATAGTACTATATTGCCTATTTCTACACTGCTACCATTAACGTATTCGCTTGATTTTTTCTTTTGCTCGTTAGCGCCCTTTTTGCTGTCGGTTACCCGCTCAAGCAACCACCTTGCACCCGCCGCGCCGCCTTCGGCGCTAATTTTCATTAATTGCATAACTTCAAACTGCGCCTCAGCTCTTTTTATGCAATTCGCAAAATCTTTATATTCGCCTGCGGTTGATGCAACTAAATTTTCTTTAGTTGTATTAAATAAAAGGCTTGCAACTGACTTAATTTCATGATACTCCTATTGCCAGTTTTAGGTTGCTTGATATAACACGCTGCCAGGCGCGATGCAAGCAAAAGAATAGGCCCTCTACTCTTTAGGGCCTATTTTCTTTTTATCCACATCTAATTATATTAATAACTTAAGCCATTCTGATAATCATTTCCTTAATTATATCAACAGAATGTCAGAAATTGGCACTGTATATAACTACCTTGTCAGGCATAATGGAAAATTAGCGCCCCCTGTGGATAACTCAAAAAAATAAGTAAGGAAACGGCGCCATTTGAAGCCGATTTCCGTATAAAAAGAAAACGCCGGCGCCGCTATTTATTGTAAAATACCTACCCCGCACGAAACAACAAAAGACAAGGGCGCAATCAAGGAAAAAACGCAAAATGCGTGCAAAGCCGAAGGTGCAGTGATTTTCACGTAAAACCTGTGATTTAGCCCAGGCCTGGAGGCAATCATAACGAGAACTGATTTTTACTCGCCATAAGTGGTTGTTTTTGTTGATGATAATATATTTTATTTCCCATGCAATATGGCGTGGAACTTGCTGTAATTATGGGTAGGCGTTGAGCGATAAGTCAAGAGCCCGGCGCCGGTCGCGACGGGCAGCGCGCGCGACGGAGTGAACGCTGATCGCGGGCCGCCTGGCAGAGGGCCGGATCGAGAAGGAGAATAAGATGAAAAAGATTATCGGCGGTAAAATTTACAACACGGAAACGGCGGATTTGGTGGCAGATGAAAATAATGACTTACACAACTTTTACAGCACAACCGAGTCACTGTTTAGAACGAAAAAGGGCGCCTGGTTCCTTCACGGGAAAAGCAGCGCCGGCGGTCAATACGGAAAATCGGCCGGAAATATGTGCATCGGCGGGCAGGACATAATCCGAATGACCGAGAAAGAAGTGCTGGACTGGGCGTCGACGGCAAGCATCAGCGATGAAGAAACAGAAACAATAGCAAATCTGTTAACGGCGGAAGAGGCTTAAGAAAGGAGGCAAAGATGAACAAGAATATCGAAAGAGCAATAGACGCAATCGAACGGGCGGCAAAAACTTGCCAAATGGAACTCGGGCCAATGGAAATGGTTGACATCGGCCTGGCGCCGCGAAGAATGCTCCCGTACCTGGATATGGATGTTAACCTCAGGGTCGCTCTTGAGTATTTAAAAAGGGAAGTGATCGATTGAAGGACAAGTTCCAAGGTTGGGCGCCGGCATTCGTTTTGCCGGCGCTTTTTTTTATCGCCAGGGCGGGCACCGCCCCCCTGGACCCCCCCTCCATGCTTTCGTTTTCCCTGGGCGCGATGGAGGAACCGAAAACACCATAAAACACGCCCGAGAAATAGGTATACCTGTCTTTATTCACTGCTTTTAAATACCCCCTTTTTCTGGCTGTATGTTTTCAGTAACTGCGACACTATTTTCTGCGCCATTTGTTTCGCTTCTGGATATTTTGCCAGGCGTTTCGGCAATGCAAGCAGAAGGGATAACATTCACATTTCCGGTAGGGCAATTCACAACAGCTTCACGATAGCCGCCCATGCAGTCAATGCAGAAAGACCGAAAGACCTTGACCGGCGGCCTCTTGCCCTTTTTTGAGTTTTTTAACTCCGCTGGTGTGATCCCGCAGACGGCAAGCAAGCTGAACAGTCCGTCCTCAATCGTTTTTTTATATTCCCTGTTAAACCTTGCTCTTTGCATGCTCCTTGCCCTCCTTAGCTTTTCTGAAAACACCGCTCGGCCTTGAGTAGGTCTTGAGAAGTTGCATGATATACTTATAGGAAATGTCCTTTGCTTCGGGATATTTTGCTAATCGACGGGGTAATGACAATAAGTCACCCTTCAAAACCACCACCCTACTCACCAGCTCGCCGACCACCTCGGACCGTAGGATCAGGTTTCCCCTCATAACGTCTCGCTCCATTTCGGCGATATCTGCCTCAGCGGTTGTTTTCCGCTTTCTTTCATCTGTAAGCGATGCATCATCGCCGCCTTCTGCCATACTCTGATAGTAGGCTGCCAGCCGTGCCAGGGCTTCCAGGGCGTCGACCATACCCCTCTGCGGCTCCGGCACCTTGCCGTCCTTGGCGATTTGGCGGTAGCGTCGCCAGGTCATGCGGAGGCCTTTGGTTTCCCAGTATTTTGATAGCTTTTCGAGGTTTATCTCATTAGGCATTTGATGATATTGGTTTACGGCCTTTCATAATTGTGACTCTTTTCCGCTGATTTTACTCTCCGCAACATTATACAGCCCGCGTAATTTAGTGTTGTCGCTGTAAGACGATAAAAACCATGCGGGATGGATTTCTTCTGCACTATAATCCCTAAGGTAAGGCGTAAGATCAAAGCTCCTTTTCAATAATTCAACTTTCTCCCGAGACGTGCCCTTTTTGAGCTTCACATGAAAGCAAAGGGCATGAAATAGCTTATCGGTTTCTGTCGTTGCCCTATTTACTATCATCGTCTCTAATTGTGCCCATGGTCCTTCGTTGCTAAACGAGTGTATCACCCGAAGTTTATCGCTGTCATGAATCACTTGCGCGGAGCTGTCGGATGTTGCCGGATAGAGTGTCACGGGAGCCCACTGCATGGGCGTTAGCAGCGACGGGCGGAAAGGCGTACTATGAAGAACGACAATTATCCTGTTTTTCGGGGTCGGCTGCCTCATTGTCAAATAAAGTTCCTCTCGGTCATCCTGTGTCTCATGCGGCATATTGCTGATATTATAGACCAGCAGAACGGTTATGCCCGGAAAACCACCCAAATGATTTATTCCGTCAATTATTTCCCGGTTACTGATTTTCTTGCCGTAGATCATGCGAAGGCGCTCCGAAAATCCGTCAATGGCCGTTCTTATGCGCCCCTCTTTCTTGTTGATCTTCGGGATATCTTTCCATAAACATTCTATTGACCGCTTCATGGTCAGATCACATTGATAGTACGTGTCACCGTTGCCGACCCGCTTTCTTGTCCATGTGTAATTACAGAACAGACATTTATTCGGGCACCCAATAAATGATTCAGACCATTGGCGGCATCCCCTACCAAGGTTGATTTCGTGCGGGTATAATTCCGATGCTTGACACAACTTTACGGAATGAATATCCGGCAAGTTCATTATGCTTTCATGCGTAAACATACCGCCTCCTTTTATGCAATCTATTAAGGGGTAAATGATATTTTCTCCCCGTCCAAAGACAGCATAGTCGATATATTTTTTGATCGTCGTCGGGTTTTGCATTCCCGCGCCGCCCGCGACAACCTTAAATCGACGCCCCGGTTGCCAGGACGGCAAGAGGGCTACGGCGCAATAGAAAGCAATGCAATCATAATCCGAGGTCAGCGAAATCAGTACAATTTTGTACTTTTGCGCCGTGTCCGGGGTACAGATATCACAATAAATACCCTTGCGCCTTAGCACGTCCATGATGATATTCGCGCCGATATTATAATTACCCTCGAAACTATTGTTATTAAAACGCTTGCGTGTTGGATAATAGGCAAGAAAAGCTATTTCAGATAGCATAAGTAAACCCACATTTAGGGCAAGTGGTTTCGTTTTCCTTTTCCTTTCCGCTGCCGGGCCCAGGTAAGTTGTTATCATCCAAAGTTGCAAGCCAGTTTAGGGGTAAGCTTACCCCCCAATCCATCAATGGTAAATCTGTCCATTCATTGCTAAGAATATCAAAATCCCACTCGCCAAAGTCGCCGTTGTCCTTGATCGTGATTTCCCGCTCCTGGGCTTTCGTAAGTCCTGTTATAATAATCGCCGGCACAGTTTCACGCTTAAGTTCTTTCGCGGCCAGGTAACGCATATTGCCGCAAAGGATGATATTCTCCCCGGTACGATCCGAACAAATACATGGGCGGGCGTCGAAAAGAGTCGGGCAATCAGCAAGTGATTTGACGAGCTTACGGAAGGCCGCGTCCTTAATTAACCGGGGATTTTTGGGGTTAAGGTGGAGTACGGCCAGGGGGACATACTGGATTTTATAGGGTGGAATCATATGGCACCATAAGTGACCGAATTACTTACTGAATTGAAAGGTCATTATTTTTATCATACACAGAAAATTACAATATAAAATATCTCATCTT
>Ga0075753_107_pt1 | contig 24250 bp, 27 predicted proteins | sample RifGroB1_FD_67820 | JGI IMG/M metagenome (GOLD analysis project Ga0075753, IMG submission 67820) | Microgenomates (Gottesmanbacteria) bacterium GW2011_GWB1_49_7
CACATGGATGAGTTGTTGTCGCTTTTCCTCCAGATTTCCGGGTTTACCGAACCCAAAACATACTTGGTGCTTCTTCAAAACAGCATGGAGCTGCGGCCTACCGGCGGGTTTATCGGAAGCGTCGCCGTGGCGACGTTTGCAGACGGCAGGCTCACCAATTTCGATATACAGGATGTGTATACGTTTGACGGGCAACTGAAAGGCCACGTAGATCCGCCCGAGGCAGTGCGGGAACTATTGGGGACAGAACACTGGTATTTGCGCGATTCCAATTGGGATCCGGATTTTCGAGAGTCGGGTGGGCGCGCCGCGTGGTTTTATGAGAAAGAAACGGGAAACACCGTGGATGGCGTATTTGCCGTGAACACCCCGTTTGTGGCACAGGTTCTGGGCGCCGTGGGACCCATCGATTTAGCTGATTACAATGACCGGATTACTGCGGATAATTTTTACGGAAAATCCCTCTTTTATACACAGAACAATTTTTTCCCCGGATCCACGCAGAAGAAGGATTTTCTGGGGACGTTGGCGCGCGCACTTATGGAAAAGATTACCACGGGTAAGGGAACGAATATCACGAAACTGTTCAGTGCCCTGACCACGGCCATCAGTGCACATGATGTCCTTATGATGTTTACCAGCTCCGAGCTGCAGGCCATGGTAGAACACCTCGGCTGGGCTGGTCAGGTGCCGACGGCGCCAGGATGCAACGGCGTGAGCTCCGCTATCTGTCGATTTGATCCGCTGGCAATTGTGGAAGCCAATATGGGTGTGAACAAGGTGAACTACTTTATCAGGCGCACGATCACCCGACAGATCACCATTGACCAGGACGGATCCCTGGAGGAGGCAGTCACGCTGACCATCACAAATACCAGCGGGGGAGAGGACGGAAAGCCGTATCGTACGTACGTGCGGTTTCTTTTGCCGCAGGGGTCTTCGGTGAAAAGCGTGGTCTTGGATGAGGCCGCTATTGGACCGCGCCAAACAAATAAAACGCCGCTGGTTCTGCCGTATGTTGATGAGATCTCGGTTCTCGGTGAATCTACCGTTTCGGCGGTGGCGCTTGACATCCTTCCGGGAGCGGAAAAACAGCTGACGATTACCTATACCCTTCCGCCGCTCCAGTTTGGGTCTGAGGGCGCCATATTGGACCTTTTTGACCAGAAACAGCCGGGAGTATCGGGGACGCCGGCGCGCACCATTATTCGGTATCCCCATGTGTGGACCGCCGGAATGGAGGATAGGGAGGGCTTCAGTGGCCGTGAATTTATTGCAAAAGACGGTCAGATTGAGTACAATACAATTCTTGACGCAGACGAATTGACCCGCATACGACTTACCAAATGAAAAAATACTCTCTCACCGCGCAGAAGCGAACCATAGTGGGACGGAAGGTGAAATCCCTGAGAAAGCAGGGGATGCTTCCGGCGACGGTCTATGGAAAAAACGTCAAGAGCGTGTCGGTGGCTGTTGCCTCGGATCCGTTTCAAAAGGTCCATAGTGAGGCAGGGGAGACGGGACTGGTAGAGCTTGCAATTGACGGAGACCTGCCTGCCGGCAGGCAGGACGTCCGCCCCGTCCTTATTCACACCGTACAAAAAGATCCGGTACATAACCATCCCCTCCACATAGAATTTCATCAGGTAGATCTCAAAGAAAAGGTGACGGCGCGCGTACCGCTTACGCTTGTTGGCGATGCGCCGGCGGTTATCAACAAAACCGGCGTCCTCTTGACGCTTCTTGATGAGGTGGAAGTGGAAGCGCTGCCGACAGATTTGCCCGAAAAGCTTGCCGTTGATGTCTCCCGTCTTAGCGACGTGGATCAGGAAGTGAAAGTTCAGGAGCTTGCGGTGCCTGCCGGAGTTACCGTCCTGACGGACAAGGAACAGCCGATTGTTCGCGTGGGGCCGCTTATCAGTAAAGAAGCAGAGGCTCAGGCCGCTGTGGAAGCTGCCGCAGCTGCGGAAGCTGCAGCGGCAGCCGCCGGAGAAGCGCCCGCAGAAGGACCAGCGGTCGAGGCAGTACCGGAAGAAAAGGCAACGGAAGTTCCCGAACCAAAAGAAGAAGCTATTTGACGATCTTCGAAACAAACGCCACAAGCTTCTGGATGGAAACATTGTTCGGATCAAGCGCCTCTGCGGCCAAAAGATACGTTTTCGCCTCCGCAACATTGCCCTGTTTGTATAAGAGGGCGGCAAGTTCTACATATGCATCCCGGTAGTCAGGGTATTGTTTGATAATTTCCTCCCAATAGCGCTGGCGCTCCAATTCTCTCGCCGGCGCATGCTGCCAGGAGGCAAGAAGATCGCTGGGAGCTGTGGAGAGGCCCAAAACCTGCCTGCCGGCAGGCAGGATTCGCGACGCATCCGGACTCCTTTGATAGAGTTCATCAGCCACCAAAAGCTCCTGTACTGCCGGTTCGCGCGCACCCAACTGCCAAAAATCTCTGGCAAGAGCCGCGTGCGTGTCCCATGAAAATGGACGAGCGAACACCGAAGAAAGCTTGTCAGAATAGGGCAAAGGATAGTTGGCAGCGGCGAACGCATTGAAGCCAAAAAGAGCCAAAAGCAGGCTCCAGAGGGTAACCCGCTCAGCAGTCAAAAGGACCCTTGCGGAGAAAAATCGGGAAATATGCGGAAATTTTAACCTCATAGCACAAAAGTGGTACTATTGTAGGCATGATAGAAGATATTTGCAATATATTAAAGAAAACCTACCCCCACGCCAAGATTGTGCTTCGGTATCGGACGCCATGGGAGCTTCTGGTGGCGGTCATGCTTTCCGCTCAGTGTACCGACGTGATGGTCAACAAGGTGATGGAGAAGTTATTTGCCAAGTACCGGACGCTTGAGGATTATATTCGGGCCGACCTGACGGCTTTTGAAAAGGATATCAAATCGACAGGGTTTTATCGGGCGAAGGCCAAAAATGTTCTGGCGGCGGCCCGCCTTGTTAAGGATAAATTCAACGGCGTCGTGCCCAAAACCATGGAAGAGCTTTTGACCATCCCCGGGGTGGCCAGGAAAACGGCAAACGTGGTGTTGGGGAACGCCTACGGCGTATTTCCCGGCATTGCGGTAGACACACACGTTCTGCGTCTGAGTCAGCGGTTGCGCTTGGTGAATCTTACAAAGATTGGGGGGAAGAGGGACGTAACCTTTACGAAGCGAGGGAAGACTATGGTAGATTTCAAAAAAGATGCGGATCCGGTGAAAATCGAGCGGGAGCTGATGACGGTGATCCCTAAAAAGGACTGGTTCACCACGACCTACCTCCTTATTGACCACGGTCGAGCCGTCTGTAAGGCACAAAATCCTAATTGCACGGCGTGCGCGCTCAACAAACACTGTCCGGTGTCGCGAGTATAATATCATTATGAAACTTACGTTAGATATTGGTGGAACGAATATTCGCGCAGGATTTTTTTCAGGCGATGGGACGCTCATGCGGAAAGAAAAAACATCCACCCCTACACAGTATGAAGAAGGAATCCAAAAAATATATCAGTTAGCAAAAAATGAAGGTGTCAGCGCAATTGCTATCGCAATAGCGGGAGTTCTCGACAAGGCAAAGGGCGTAATCATTACCAGCCCAAATCTTACTGATTGGGTTGGAAAACCGATGGTGGCGGATATTGCGAAGAAATTTGCTTTACCCGAGGTCGTTCTTGAAAATGATGCTGCTGCAGCAGCGCTTGGTGAAGCCCATTTTGGCGCCGGGAAAGAGAAACACATCATTGTGTATATTACATTAGGAACTGGTGTAGGTGGCGCCCGCATTGTTGATGGAAAACTGGATTCAAATGCGATGGGATTTGAACCGGGCAACCAAATTATTCACTTTGATGAGTCACGTGATGTTTCGCCGTTTCGAAAAGGAACGCTTGAGTCCTATGTCTCAGGCACTGCGTTTCAGAGGTTATATGGAGTAAGCGCTTCGTCTTGTACCGATCCTTCTATATGGGAAAAGTATGCACGCCACTTATCGGTAGGGCTAGCTAACATAATGGTTTTGTGGTCTCCTGATGTAGTAATTTTAGGAGGCGGTCTTTCGCAACAGGCCTCTAAGTTTTTACCGTCACTCCAAGAGATGATACCGACGCTCGTGCCATTTCCTCAAGTTCCGCCCATTGTCGTTGCGGCGCTTGGCGATGACGCTGCACTTTTTGGGGGATTGACGTTGTTGTAACGGTCACCTTCATTAAAATGCGTGTGTTCTAACCGTTGCGCTTAAGAAATCTCTATGGTATCCTTTCCCCATGGCACGAAAAAAGAAACGCGTTCATGAAATGATAGATACCAAAACGGAAAACCTTATACCTCCCGTTCCCGCGATGCGAAAACTACGTATTCCGATGCCGCTTACGAAGATTGCCCTTGCCGTCCTGATCCTTGGGATTGTTGCGATATTCGTAAGCAATAAGGGGTTACTCGTGGCGGCAATCGTTAACGGGAGGCCTATTTTCCGCTGGCAACTCAATCAGGCGATGACCGCCCGATTTGGTCAGCAGACGCTTGAGGGAATGATAAGTGAAGCCCTGATTGCCGACGAAGCGCGAAAATCAGGCATCAGCGTATCGCAGGCGGATATCGATGCGAAGGTGTCGGACATCGTGGCGAGCCTGGGCGGCACCGTGAGCATTGATGACCTGTTGAAGTACCAGGGGATGAGCCGCGGGGAGTTTGAAAATCAAATCCGCCTGCAGCTGACCGTGGAAAAGCTCTTGGGACGCGATATTGTCGTCACGGATGACGATGTAAAGAATTTTATAGCCACGAATTCGGCGACGTTGACGGCGACCGACGAGGCGGGGCTCAAGGAAGAAGCGCGCGACGCCATCATGTCCGCGAAAATTAACGAAAAGCTTCAGTCATGGTTTTTGGAGCTTAAGGACAAGGCAAAGATTTTGCGGTTCATCTAAGCTTTCGTGCATGCAGAGAATATATACCCTAGCAATTATCGTATTTGTGGCAATTGTGGGCGGCACTTTTGTGTGGAGTAGATTTCAAGCCCAAACCAAAAACGAACCATCAGTCGGTATGCCCGTGCCGGGCGCGAGTGGGGTTCAGGAAAAAATCGCAGTAACGGTGCCTCCTCGGCCAGAGGCCGATTCTATGAAGAAAAAACTGTACAGCACCCCGCCCCCAATGACAATTAATCCCAAAAAGTCTTATACGGCGACGATCGCGACCGACAAGGGTGTGATGAAGGTCGCCCTTCATGCCGGCGAAACGCCGGTCACGGTCAATAACTTCGTATTCCTTGTCCGCGAAGGGTTTTACAACAACACCGTGTTCCATCGGATTATCAAAAATTTCATGATCCAAGGCGGCGACCCATTGGGCAATGGAACGGGCAGCCCCGGCTACAAATTGGCCGACGAACCGATTACGCGGGACTATACCCGGGGGACGATTGCCATGGCCAACAGCGGCCCCGATACCAACGGCAGCCAGTTTTTCATCATGCATGCAGACTATGCGTTGCCAAAAAGCTACGTGATTTTTGGAAGTATTGATCCGGCGGACAGCGTAAGCCTCGCGACCCTTGACGCGATTGCAGCGACTGCGGTTACTACAAGCGGCGGTGAGCAGTCCAAGCCGATGACCCCTCCGGTGGTGAATTCGATCACCATTGAAGAAAAATAAACCTTCACGTATGATGATTAGAGAAAGGAGTTCTTATGATGTTGGGTATGCCTTGGTACATGGGTAACAGCAGGCCCTTTACCTATTCGTGGATGGGAATGTGGGGCGTAGGGACATGGATCGTGCCTTTGGCCATCTGGTCTGTGGTTTGGACCGGACTCGCGCTTTGGCACGCGGCCCGGCGCGAGGAAAAAGGATGGTTTATCTTTTTCCTTCTGGTGCACACTGCAGGGATTGTAGAGATTTTGTATCTCATCTTTGTCGCCCGCGCATTTGGTCAGGAGAAAAAATCTTCGCGCCGCAGTTCTAAATGAAAACGTGGCAGCGCCTTCGCAACAATCCCAAACTTTGGGAGCGGTATTTCGTTCGAGAAAGGGTGATAAAGGCGATCCGCGAATTTTTTGAGCGCGAGAAATTCCACGAAGTCGAAACGCCGCTTCTTATTGCCCATCCCCCCGCAGAATCGTACCTCGATGTTTTTGAAACCACACTTTTGGATAGAAATCGGAAGCCCACCAAAGCCTACCTTTCGACCTCGCCGGAAGTCCCCCTGAAAAAGCTCATGGCTGCAGGGCTAGGGAATTGTTTTAGCCTCACGAAGGCGTTTAGAAATATGGAAACGCAAAGTAAACTTCATAATCCCGAATTCACGATCCTTGAGTGGTATCGCGTGGGCGTGGATTATGTTGATATCATGAAAGACTGTGAGAAGCTTCTGCAGTCAATTGCCGGCAACACGCTCATATATCAAAAGAAACAGATTGATTTTACAACACCATGGGAACGCATCACGGTCGCCGACGCGTTCAAAAAATATGCAGACGTGAATTTCGATGATTTTTTTGATAACGCAAAAGTCATTGCGAGAAAAAAGGGATATACCGTGGAACCATGTACCACATGGGAAGAGCTTTTTAACCAGATTTTCTTAAACGAAGTGGAACCGCACCTAGGGCAGGGAAGACCGACTATTTTGTATGAGTTTCCGGCCGCGATGGCGGCGCTTGCCAAGAAAAAAGAGAGCGATCCCAGGCTTGCCGAGCGGTTTGAGTTTTATATCGCCGGGCTTGAGCTCGGGGATGCATATTCCGAACTTACGGATCCCGTTGAACAGGAAGATCGTTTCAAAAAAGAGTTACGAGAGGTAAAAAGGTTAGGAAAAACTAGCTATGATTACGACCACGATTTTATCGAAGCATTAAAAACTGGTCTTCCCCCATGCAGCGGGATTGCTGTTGGCGTTGACCGTCTCATCATGCTCATGGCCGACACCGCGAACATCGCCGACACCCTCTTTTTTCCTTCTCGCGAGGAGTTTCCATTGTCTGAATAAAAGAAAATAGCTATAATGAGGGCCATGTCTACCATTACCACTGCGGATTTTACCAAGGGCGGGTTTATAGAGTTCAAAGGCGAGCCGCATCAGATTGTGGAGTTTCAGCATGTCAATCCGGGCAAAGGCTCGGCATTTGTCCGCACGCGCCTCAAATCCCTCAAAACCGGCAAAGTGCAGGAATTTACCTACAAATCAGGGGAGTCGGTGACGGAAGTGCCGGTTGCCACCCGCGAAATGCAGTATCTCTACAAAGAGGGGGACAAATATGTGTTCATGGATAATTTTTCGTATGAGCAATGTAGCATTGCGGAGGGGATGCTGGGGAATTACGTCCATTACCTTAAGCCCAACGATACCTATCAGATATTAGTCAACGGCGATGAAGCGGTTGGCCTCCGGTTCCCCAAGAAAGTGCGCCTGAAGGTAACGGAAGCCACCGAAGGGGCGAAGGGCAATACCGTGTCGGGAGCCACCAAAACCGTGATTGTGGAAACCGGCGCAGTTGTCACTGTCCCCCTATTCATTAAAGAAGGCGAAACCATCGCCATCGACCCCGAAACCGGAACGTATCTTGAACGGGCATGAAGCGAATACTTCTCATATTGGCAATTCTTATTGTCGCGCTCCTCACATTTTCTTCGCAAAAATCCGTTGAGATCACCAAACAGGCAACATCTTCTGCATCGCTGACTTCAGAATTCGCACGTGTGACTCGGGTAATTGACGGCGATACCGTTGAAATTGAGGGAGGACGACACGTGCGGTATATTGGTGTGGATACACCGGAGTTTGCCCGCGAAACAAAACCCCAGGAATGTTTTGCAAAAGAAGCAAGTGAACTCAATGCATCCCTCGTGTCCGGGGGTACCGTTCGATTAGTTTCGGATGTTTCGGATACGGATGAGTATGGAAGATTCTTGCGATATGTGTATGCGGGAGATGTGTTTGTCAATGAAGCACTCGTCCGGCAAGGCGCGGCAAGGGCGACACCTATCCGGCCCGACGTTACTTTTTCCTCGCTTTTTTATGCCGCCCAACAGGAAGCGCAAACAAATAATCGGGGATTGTGGGTCGGTTGCCCACATTGACAGTTGTTGTTTTGAATGGAACAATAGTTACTGATGCCTGATCCAATTTCCACAGATGATCTCTATGGCCCGTCGAATCCGCCCGTGCCGGAAGGCCCGGGTACACTGCCGGCTCGGCCAGAGGCCGATCAGCCTTTGGCTGAAATTCCCATAGAAGAAACGCCAGAGATTCCCATGGAACCTCAGGGAACAGGGGCGCCACGCACGCCGTATTCGCCGCCGGAGCCGAAAAGCTCATTTTGGTCAAATTTGGGGGTACTGATTATTTTTGTTGGCCTCTTCGGCATTGGCGTGTGGCTGTCTAGCTACGTCCGTCAGTATTTGCCCAACGGCTTCGTCGGTGTCACGCCCGCCCAACAGGAAGTGGTCAATGCTCCAACCGCGACACCTACCCCGGTAGACCCCATGGCGTCGTGGAAAACGTACCAGGTGATAAGCGGAGCGACCAAGCTTCCGATTTCAGGGATTTCCTTTAAGCTTCCGCCGGAAGTGCTTGCTCCCACGTGCGATACCACGACGTGCATGTCGCAGGGCACGTATCTTTCTGCTGGTACAAGATTTACCGTGGCGCCGCGCGGGGCGGGACAACTGTTGGCGGATTTCCGTGGCAGCGCGATAAGCGACGCCGGAGGCGTGGTGTTTACGACAAAAGAGACGACCGTGAATGGTCACAAAGCACGCGTGTTTAGCGGGGGAGTGTCTGGTAAAACCGTCGGCGGGTATGGGTTTTCCCAAATGCGCGGCTACATGATCGAGGTGACGCCGACATTATCTTTGGAGATGAATCACTTTGCCCCGAACGGCGTGATTGCGGATTTTGAAAAAGACGACCTCTTGTTTGAACAAATCGTGGAAACGCTTGTTCTTCCGACAGACACTATTGTCCCCATCGCTACGTCTTCGGCCAGCGAGAAACAATGAGCGGCGTACCGTCCCACCCGGGCATTTTCTGGTAAAGTTCCTCCGTCACAAACGGCATGAACGGGTGGAGAAGTTTGAGAATCATGAAAAATACATGACGAAGGACCGCCAGGGCCTGTGTGTCGCCGGCGGCAAACCGCTCTTTATTTTTCTCCAAATGCACATCGGCCAGCCGGTGCCAGGCAAAGTCATAGATTTTTTTGGCCGCATCGGAGTAGCGGTAGCCTTCCATATTTTTGGTGACACCGGCAACCAGCATATTCAGTTCTGAAATGATCCGTTTGTCATGGGCAATTGTTAATTTTTTGTGCATCGCATCGTCGTAAAATGGTATATTTTTTTGTATTGATAAATTGATAAATCGCCCGATGTTCCAGAGTTTGTTTGCAAAGTTTCTCATGCCGCGGATTTTATCTTCGGACACTGACTGATCGTTACCGGCTGCGGTGCCGAAAACCAGGGAAAACCGAAGTGCATCCGCCCCGTACTGATCCGCCATCTTTAAAGGATTGATCACATTTCCTTTGCTTTTACTCATTTTTTGCCCCTTGGAATCACGTACGAGCCCATGAAAGTAGACTGTTCGAAACGGCACCTCGCCCGTGGCATAGAGTCCGAGCATGATCATGCGGCAGACCCAGACCGCGAGAATGTCGTATGCCGTTTCCATGACAGAGGTAGGATAAAAATAGTCAAAGTCACCGGGTTTGGTCGTTTTGAGCGTTGCCGCGGGCCATTGGCCGGAGGAAAACCATGTATCGAAATTGTCGGTGTCCTGGACGAGATTGGATTTGCCGCACGTAACGCATGAGCGCGGCATCTCGCCGCGGGTTACGGTCCACGCGCTGCAATCTTTACACTGCCACGCCGGGATTCTTATGCCCCATACGATTTGCCGGGATATATTCCAGTCATGGAAATTGGTCAGCCACATGGTAACAATTTTTTCAAAACGCTTCGGGATAAAGGCAATTTTTTTCTGTTTGATTGCCTGCTTTGCCTTATCGGTTAAGGGTTTTACCTTCACGTGCCACTGCGCAAGCGGCAAGGGCTCGAGCACATTGCCGCACTTGTAGCAGGTGGCGACCGTGTGGGTGTAGGTGGGATCAACATGGTCCAGCAGGCCTTTGGCTTCTAAATCTTTCGCAATCAGTTCCCGCGCGGCTTTGACTTTCATGCCCTTGTAATGGCCCGCAAGGTCAGTCAACCGTCCGTCGAAACTGATGACCTGTTTCATGGGAAGGTTATGGCGTTTCCCTATGTCAAAATCCGTAAAGTCATGCGCGGGGGTGACTTTGGCAACTCCCGTCCCAAAGGTGGGATCAATAGCGGCGTCGCCGACAACTTTTACTTTAAATGGTCCCAATAGTCCTTCCACGGTAATTTCTTTGCCGATCCATTCTTTGTATCTTTTGTCCTTGGGATTGACGGCAACCGCCGTATCCCCGAATTTCGTTTCCGGCCGGACCGTAGCTAGGACAAACGGCCCGTATTTCATGTAATACAAAGGATCGGTTTGCTCCACATGGACGACCTCTAAATCAGAAAAACTCGTGCCGTCGCGGGTACAGTAATTTACCAGCCCCGCCGCCCGGTACACGAGCCCGTCATCATAGAGTTTTTTGAATGTTTGATGGACAATCGCGATGATTTTCGGGTCGAGGGTGAAGATGTTCCGGCTCCAATCAAGCGAAAAGCCCAACCGCCGGAGCTGATTTTCCATGTTGCCGCGGTTAGCCTGCACAAAATCCCAAATCATTTTGTAGAGCGTTTCCCGGTCAAAATCAAAACGGCTTTTGCCTTCTTTCGCCAGCTGTTTTTCGTACACGTACTGCGTTTCAAACCCGGCGTGGTCGGCCCCCGGTAGCCACAATGTGGGGTCGCCTTTCATGCGGTGGTAGCGGATCATAATATCCTCGACCACATACATCGCGTGTCCCAAATGCAGATCCGCGTTGGCGTTGGGAGGAGGGAGGAGGACGGTAAATGGTTTTTTCTTTTTATCAATCTTCGGTGTAAAATACCCGCCCTGTTCCCAGAGTTCGTAGATTTTCCCCTCGACTGCCGCGGGATTATACGCTTTGTCCATGAGGCAATTGTAGCAGTTTCTTTACAGCTCTTCGAGTTTGACAGTGTCGGTCGCTTTGTCCTTGACGAGTTCAAGGTAGCGCTCGGTTGTGGAGAGGCGCTTGTGGCCGACGAGTTTGGAGAGAGTCGTAATCGAGGTTCCCGCCATCAGGTGGTGGGCGATGAAGGTGTGTCTTAGGTCATTGACCTTAGCGCCTTCAATCCCCGCGATACGAAAGTATCGGTCGATTGCCGTACGGATGTTGCGGATAAGAAGGGGGCGCCCGGTTTTGGTGATGAAAAGCGCTTTGCTTTCTGCTTTCCCATTTCGGACAGAAAGATAGCGATCAAGCGCTTCCTTGCCTGCTTTATTCAGCGGCACCGATCGCTCGGCATGGCCTTCCTGGGTGGCGATATGAAGCTCGCTGTCGCCTGCGTCGCCCACGGTGAGGGCAGCCAATTCTCCGATCCGGATGCCGGTTTGAAGGAAAAGCTCGACAATTGCGTACATGCGGATGTCGCCGCGGCACGCGTCCCGAAGCGCGCGGTACTCGATTTTGGAAAGAATCCGGGGCGGCTTGACCTCATATTTCGGGTGGGCAATTTCGATTGCCGGGTCCATGGTGATGATGCTCGCGGCCTTTAAGAATCGGAAAAACGTCTTGATGGAATTGATTTTTCGGGAGATCGATTTGGGTGTATATTTGTCCGCCGCGAGTTTTTTCAAAAACGCCTCAAGTTCATCGCGGGTGACTTCGCTTATCGTCTTTTTGCCCATGTTGGTAAGAAACGTGGTAACCTGTTCGATGTCTTTGCCGTATGCTACGATGGTAGCGCGGGCACGCCTGCGACTCGTCAGGTACTCGGTAAATTGAGTGTGTGCTGATTTAAGATCAAGCGACATAGGATGAATAGAGTCCTATAATATCACGGAATACGCTTAACATCAAGCGGCAAAATTATGCGTGAGCATATTGTATTTAAAATAGCGAAGAATAGGCTTGTGCGGGCGGGATTTCTGGTATTTTTGGTCCTCATGGGGGTGGGGATGCTGCGTACCGTCTATACCGTATCCCAAAAACGGGGAATTGTCGCGGAGCGCAAAGCCGTGCTGGAGGCGGAAGAAGCAAAAAACCGCGAACTTCAGGCGCGCCTGGTCGAGGCCACGAGCGCAGCCTTTATCGAGCGGCAGGCGAGGGATAAATTAGGACTCGTCAAAGAAGGGGAGACGGTAGTTATTCTCGACAAGTCCAAAATTCAAAATCCAAATGACAAAGTGACGCAACCTAGGGCATTACCCTCGTGGAAACAGTGGTGGGAGCTATTTTTCTAGGGTGCCCGCTTCGTAAATTTTCCAGGCGTTATCGGATCCCCAACAAGTCGCTGTCCGTGTTTCATGGCAAACTCATATGAGGTTAAAGAAAATGCAGTGAATTCTTGAATTTCTCCGAGGTTATTAAATTCTCCAAGCACATTAAATCCTTTTTTTTCTAGTTCTTGTGCCATCTTGAGCGCTTCTGTCCAAGCGTTTCGCTCCATTTTTGCCTTATAAGTCAGAACTTTTTCAGCATATTCCTTGGGGAAAATCGCATCAAACCATATGTTGCCACGCATCGGTTCCCGTTGGAGTGCGCGTTGTGCTTTAATAAATCGCGGAATTCCTTCTAAAATGAGAAGTGTTTTTTTAAGAAACGAAAGTTCAGCTATGGGATGTGGACTGTGAGTTCGCGCATGTCCGATTTCATGAAGAATTCTCAATACAGAACCTTTATATTTGAAATCTTTGGGGTTGAGTTCTACGGTTCGAGATCGAAGATGATATTGGTTTTCATCTCCTAAAGCAAATGTGTTTCCTTCGGGAAGAAAACTTTGGAGATAGGTATGACTCCTATCCGGTTTTTGTAAGACTATATCTAAGCGCTGTTCGCTTTGGAAGAGGAGAATTTGAAAATTTCTTTTGTTTGATTCTGAATATAAAATTTCTTTAAGTTTGAGTAAATACCATTCGGGAAGGTGAGGGTTAAGATTTTGTTCTGCCGCTCTATTGATGTCGCTCATGGCAGTAGTATAACAAATTGTGCCAGCGGCAGGGATCGGACCTGCTACACATGCCTTATGAAGGCACTGCTCTACCAATGAGCTACGCTGGCATTTGTTTGTCATTCCCGCGAAAGTGACGACTACGTCATTTTACCGGTTTCGAGGCCAAAAAGCAATAAAAATCCGCCGTTAAGCGGATTTTTTTTGGTTGCGGGGGCTACAAGAAATCAGAACCTATTACCTAACCGTGAATCCCTCAATGATGACCAGTTAGAACCGATGTGCGGGGGTGGAAGACGAGAGAGTCGTGTCGGTTTGTGTACCGTACACCCTCAATTGTGTCGGAGCGAATATAATGGGAAAAACCCCGCTTCATAGAAGGATTCACACAGCGGGTTTGAGCTAGTAAAATTTCCATGATCTATGTATGCTCTAGCTCTGCATCCGCCCATACAAAACGACAGGTGTTTACATTTTTGGCATACGCCGGTTATGTCAGACGGCGTTATAGACCGTAGGTGAACCATGAGCGGATGTTCCCAAATTTGCTTCAGGGATTGTTCTCGAATATTTCCTAATATGAAATTTTTATATTTTAGTAGCCCATCACAGGGAGCGACATCACCGTTTGAACTTATGCCTAACAAGCTTGGAAATGAACATACGTAACCGCAGCCATATTCTATTTCCTGAAGTTTTGCAGGCATCAGCGCCGGCGGAATAAGCAAGCCGATTTTCAATTTTGTTTTTTTACTTTGATATAAAGTACTAAGTCGTTCAAATAGCTCGTATTTATCCTTTGTAGATATATCATTGGCATCGCTAGATCGCTTGATCGGATACAACGTTACTATTCCGAATGTGTCTGCGTGCTCATTGATGGCAAAATCCATAATTTTTTCCATTTGGTTAGCATTAGACTTCATAAGCGTAGATATGACCGCGACCTTGGTGTTGTGTAACTTATTTACCGCCATCTTGATAGTGTTGACGGCCTTGTTGAAAGTTCCGGGAACTCCGCGAATATCGTCGTGCAGTTTACCGATGCCGTCTATACTAATCTGGAATGTTCGTAGGTGCTTGAGATGACTGAGTGCTTCGATGGTGTCCGGTCGTACAAGCGTTCCGTTAGTGCTTATGTACATGGCAAATCCATTGTCGTCTGCATATTTCATGATGTCCACCATGTCGCGACGGAAAAAGGGTTCTCCTCCGGTAAAAAAAATTCGTATTGCGCCGAGCGCCTTCAAGTCATCTAGCAGTTTTTTCACTTCCATAAGTGATAGTTCATTCGGAAGTGGTTTACCAGCAATGGCATAACACTGTTTACAACGCAAGTTACATCCCAATGTGACCCTGAGAGATGCAGCCTGAAGCGGTTCGGCACCTAAGAAGTTTTTTATTTGATCTGATGTAGATAGTGTTTGAATCATATATACGTTATTCTAGTGATGCTTTTGGAAATACTCCGGCTTCGTATGCCGTTTGGCATACAGGATCGGGCATAGTGAAATCACGGTATCTGATGTACGCGTGTGCTCTGCACCCGCCGTTGCAATAGTTCTTGAACACACATTTCTGGCACACGCCTTTTAGATCCGACGGGTTGATTTTCCGTAGTTCTTTCAATACTTTGGATTGTCTCCATATGTCGGTTAATGGTTTTTCTCGGATATTACCGACAATCATTTCTGGTTCATTAAATAAACCGTCACAAGGGGCGACTGCACCATCGGCGTTGATGCCCAGATAGTATGGGAAACTGCACGGAGCAAAATTGAGGTATATGCCTTTCTTCGCCCATTGTTTCGGAATAAGCGCTGGCGGAACGGTAGTATCTTTTGCAATGCTCAGTTTTGTCTGCAAATGTTTATATGCAAGAAATGCCTTCTGTATGGTGCGAAGAAATGCCCGCGGAGTCGGACTTTGCGATTCATCGGCACGCCCTGTCACGATGAGACAAAGTAGTGTAAACGTATCGGCACCTGCCCTAGCACCCTCTTGAAGGATTACGTCTATAATTTTACTATTGCGTTTCGTGATCACCGTCCCTATGCCGATGTGTTTTTTGAGAATCTGTCTGGCTAGTGTGATTGTCTGAATGGCCCGGTCATGCATACCCGGCCCACGAATGGTGTCATGAACATCCCTCGTCCCGTCTAGGCTGATTTGAAATAATGTAAAAGGGATGTCTTTGATTTTTTCTAGCGTTTCTTTGGTGATATAGGTACCGTTCGTACTTATAGAAATACCTATGCCACGCTGATCTGTATAATGAAGGATATCTACAATGTCACGTCTCGTAAATGGTTCTCCGCCGGTATAAAATACATAGAAAGCTTTGAGTTGTTTAAGCTGATCGACGATAGATTTGATTTCGTCTGTCGTCAGTTCGTTTTTCATACGCGGGCCTGCATTTACATAACAATGCGGGCAACGCAGATTACACCCAGTCGTCAATCGAATGGTTGCTGCTAGTACGGGTTCCTCACCAAAAAAATGTTGTATGGAACGCTTGGTTGAAAGAAGTGTAAGGCTCATGTAGTTGATTTGAGTGAGTGCTCATCGATGAGCAGTTGTATGAGTTCGGTCACATCCTGCTTAGCGCAGGATTTCTGCACATCGTACGTACGGCACATAGCATTGATTATTAGGTCCACAGAAGTTTTACCGTCACAGAGTTTCCATATAAATGTTCCTGTTTCGTTGAGGGCGATTCCGTTTTCGATGAGGGAGCCTAATTTGTATTCCCTCCATTCCCACATCCGCTTTGGCTTCATATGGTTTGAGCTTGTTTTCATCGGCCAAATTATAACACAACTCGTAAAGTATTCGTTGTATGATGGCTCACAACCATGGGGTATAGCCAGTTCCCCTTATTGGTGGTCACGCTTACGGCAAATCCCGTATTCTGCGACGTCACAGTAAGCATGTTATCAGCGAGATCGCATAAAATATTCATGCCTTGCCTTTTTTTCCACCACCGTGCGTACTCGCCCATCGACATGCTGGGTATGTGATGCTTGTTAATGGCACGGAAAATTGGTGCGTAAAACTCTTCAAGCCTGTCTCCATGAAAGTCCGGATGACCTAAAATGGCAATGGGTTGATGAGTGTTCAGATTAGTAGTGATGAGTTTCAAAAAGTAGTCTTGGATGATGCCGGAAAGGGCAGGAAAATCAGGTTTTTCAAACGAAGCATCGCACTGAACGTAACATGGGACTTCCAGTGTGGACGCGAATTTGCCGCTTACGTACGGGAAAAACGGAAATCCTCCGTCGCGCAGGCCATCGGAGGAGTATTCCATATGACAGGCTTCGAGCGCTCGCTGCAGCTCTGAGTTCCATTCAGCCCCCGGGGAAGCGTACCCTTTTACGGGCGTATGTAGCCGGCCCGTCAAAAAAGTGTACGCGCGACGTATATTTTCTTTGTTACGCTGAACATCTGGAAAAACCCAGTGCCAGTACCCATGGTTACCTATTTCATTGTCTCCTGAAATAAGTCGGGACAGTGGTTCTATTCTATCAGGCGTTGTAGGATGCTCAAGCGTCAGATGCCCGATATCTTCGTCAAACTCTTCTTCACCGCTGACGTTTACAAAATAGGTTCCGTGAATACCGTGTTTTGCGGACAGACGCCCAAGAGATCGAGTAGCTTTTATATCAACGTAATCAATATCCTGCCGCAAGAGAAAGACAGTTGGTTTCGGTTCAGAATAATACCAGATTTGTACATACGGTTTATTTAATCGGTGATAGGACTCGACAATGAGTTGTCTGAGCATGGGAGCGGTATTCGGACCGCATCGCGGGTCTAAAAGTTCCAGCGATGCATTGCGGGGCAGTTGCGTTATATTGTGATCAAAAACAATGCTGGAATGTTGAAGTGTTTTTTGTGTTTGATGATAGTCTCCTTGGGGTTCGACTATAAGAATTTGGTCGTTAGATGCAAGATTTTTAGCTGGTATCTGTCCCTCCGGGTATCCGGTGACAACATTGACAGAAGACAGACTTGTTACCTCTGTACCGGCATACCGATATGGCGTTTTTTCCTGCTCAAATAATTGCTGCCACCCCAAAACAGCAGACTTATCTCCATATAGAGAGACTTCCAGACGCATAAAGGATATAAATGGATTACACTTTGTGACCTGCTGCTACCGCCTGTCGACGAATTTTAGCGGCTTTTGGAGCAACGTAGACTTTTTTTGCACTTTTCGCTTTTTTCATTATCTATCACCTCCTTCATTCAATCATGCCGATACTTTTCCAAACAATTGTATACGTATTTGTTGTCTGTTTGCTTCACCAAGTCCACTGACATTGTCTTTCTCCAGTTTATTACGTAGATCCGTTTGCATAGAAAGTGATTCTTCAAACACTTTCATAATCATTTCCGTATTATCGTCTGCCGCGATCCTGTTTATGGATATTTTTCCTTCATTCGTACACTGATGGATAATCATAAGTTCGCCTTGACGGGGTTTCCCATATTTATCTATGCCCGCTTGTTTGATTGTGAGGCCGATAGGTTTCATGCCAGCCCGACAAGTAGACTTACGGTCTCCTGCCCTTTCCTGATCGACGTGTTTAGACCAGAGACATGTCGTGCAATGATTCCGGTTATTTGTCCCCATAAACTCATTTATAGGCACCCAACCATGGCAGTGTATGCACGAAAATCCATTCTGTCTATGTTCTTTTTTTGTTTTTATATTCATTTCATCGCGGTCCCGCATGAATTGATTATAACACCAGATTTCAATTATATAGTTAGCAGATAGACCATCCTGAGACTCTAATTGTAAGGTATCTTACAAAATTGCGAAGTTCTTTATTATCTTTTCAGAGTAAATGTCATGACATGTACTACACGGTGGGGTTCCAGGGGCACTCTAGTATGAGCATCGCTCAGAGATACTAATGATTTTTGTCCAACATCCTGCCCCAGATGGGCAACGTGCGAGGCCGTTACTAATATTACTTGATCACCTTTTGCTAGTAATTCAGCTACCCGTTTCGGATACATGTCTTGTTCACTCATTGAGTATTGTTTGAGGGCGAGGCCCACAGGGCTTTCCGAATCCATAATGCGCTCAACTAACGTTCGTACATTGTCGCGTTCCGCCTGAAGGGATTTTATAAGAAGATCAAGTGTAATATTTTTATCGAACAAGGGCGCAAACGTATTCTTCTGTATAATGATTTGATCCCTACGGTATGCCTCTTCGTCCGCAGTTGCTTTGACACCCGTTATCGACTCCAGTGAACGAAGTACACAGCGGAGTTGTTGTTCAGAGTCCAATTTTTCATGTTCTGCAGGATTAATCATAAAATACTGCTTAGTTAATCCTGAACCATTGATGATAGCGAGTTAGAACAATTTTACGACAATTATGTGAGTTGAGGCAAGCGTACGCCCATCATTCGCCTTGAAATACCTTCCGGATCGGTTTGACGTTAGTGCAGATGCTATAATAGACCGTACTGACGGCCTAAAATTGTTTGGTTGCGGGGCCGGGAGGCGCGCCCGGTCTAGAAGATTATGCTTTCCTGTTATTCTCCCATTCCTGGGAGTGTCGGACTATATCATCCCCGCCAATCATTGGTATTCCCAAATGAAGGCGGGGTTTGGCGTATAGTCTCTACGGATTTCCACCAGTTGGCGGATCTTTCCTCGGTATTACCCGGTCTGGGTTTCACCGATACAGCCAAATTTTCGTCCGATATTTGCATATCGACGGGCCCATATTGAGCCTTCTGTGCTACTCTACACTACCCCGCGGTTCGTTAAAGAACATGCGTATTATACCTCAATTGATCACCTAGGGCAATTTGCCCCATCGCGTTCCGCGAGGCAGATGTTTGCTATAATCGAGCAAGGCGATACGATTCTATGATTACCTGCACATTTGAAAAAGGACACCAGGCGAAACTCCGGCATGTGGTGGTGCATGCGATTGTGGAGATGGATGGGAAACTGCTTTTGGAAAAGCGAACCGGCGATTTGCTGGAAAGCGGCAAATGGAGTTTGCCTGCGGGGTTTCTCAATCGCGATGAAACCGCAGCACAGTGCATCGTTCGAGAGGTTAAAGAGGAAACAGGGTGGGAGAGTGAGGTTATTTCTCTCTTTCGTATAAACACCAACCCAAACCGTCCGCATGAAGATCGGCAGAATATCGCAATTGAATTTCTTGTAAAACCGATTAAGAAAACCGGTGAACCGGATCACGAATCTTCGAAAGTCGAATGGATTCCGATTGAGAAACTCATTCCCCTTGATGAGTTTGCATTTGATCACGGACAAACAATCGGTCTGTATCTCACGTATCGAAAAACCCCGTTCCCACTCCCGATTATGGTATAGTCGTGGTGCTTATGTCTGACACGGACGAAATCAAATCCAGGATCAATATCGTTGACTTTATTGGGCATCGCGTGACGCTGAAGAAAACCGGGCGTAATTTCAAGGGCCTGTGTCCCTTCCATAACGAGAAAACGCCGTCCTTTATCGTCTCACCCGAGCGCGAGAGCTTTCACTGTTTTGGGTGTGGAAAAGGGGGCGACGTGTTTACGTTTGTCATGGAGTATGAGCATGTGGATTTTCCCGAGGCGCTTGAAGAACTTGCGGAAGTGGCGGGGGAGCAGAAAATTCTGGAGGTCAACCACCTGGCAAGCGAGTATTACCACTATATCCTCACCAAACACAAACTGGGAGAAAAAGCACGGTCGTATCTCAAACGCCGTGGTGTGACGGATAAATCGATAAGTACGTTTGCGTTGGGCTACAGTCCGAACAGCTGGGAAGGGTTATCCTCCTTTCTTAAAAAGAAAGGTTATGAGCAGCAGCTGTTGGAAAAAGCGGGGTTGGTGATTAAAGGGCAATCGGGCTATTATGATCGGTTCCGTGGCAGAGTCATGTTTACCCTCAAAGATCACCGCGGCAACGTAGTCGGGTTTTCGGGGCGGGTGCTTGATTCCGGAAAAAGCCTGCCTGCCGACAGGCAGGAAGCGAAGTATATAAACACTTCCGAAACGCCGGTGTACGTGAAAGGCAATGTTCTCTATGGTTTAGACGTGACAAAGGGAGCCATTCAAAAGGAAAACGAAGCGGTGATTATGGAGGGGGAGCTGGACGTGATTTCCTCGTTCCAGGAGGGGATTGGGAATGTGGTGGCGATTAAGGGATCCGCGCTCACCGAGGGCCATGTGAATCTCCTCAAGCGCTATACGGAAAAACTCGCATTTGCTCTCGATGGCGATCTTGCCGGAGATGCGGCGGCCCGCCGGGGTATTGAGATTGCCGATCGCGCGGGACTGGACATGCGCGTCATCATCCTTCCTACGGGCAAAGATCCCGACGAGGCAGCGCGGGAAAATCCCACGGCACTCAAAAAAGCGATTAAATCAGCCATTCCCATCTACGACTATTTTATCAACTCAGCCCTCAAGCGATTTGATGCGGGCGCGGCGTTCGGCAAGAAAAAAGTAAGCGATGAGATCCTCCCCGTCCTTGCCAAAATCGAAAATCCCATCGTCCGCGGCCACTATGTCAAAAAGCTTGCCAACGTGCTGGATACGACCGAAGAGCGGCTGGAGGAGCGCGCCAAAGGGATAGAAAAAACGCTCAGTTATGCCGTCAAACCTGCGGAATCCAAGGGGGAGGCCACTCCGATTGCCGGCAACAAGCTCGAGATATACGTCTTGGCCCTGCTTCTTCAGGGGAAAACGAAGGAATTATTTGAAGAGTTTGCTTCCCGCATCAAACACGAGGAGCTTACGCACCCGGCGGTGAAAAAAATACTTACGTCTTTGGAAGCATTTTTGAAAACAAACACCGTGTTTCTTATTAAAGATTTCGCCGATTCTCTGGCTCCCGAGCTTCTCCCTGCACTTGACGAGGCGTTTTTGTGGGATATCGGAGAGTTTTTGGAGAGCGAAGAAGTATTTGCGCGCGGCTGGGCGCGAGCGCTGCGAGATCTGGAGTACGCGATGGTCAAGCGGCAGATAGAGTTCCTTACCAACCGGCGGAAACTCGAAGACACCTCGGCCGCAGACGATGCGCGTCTGAAGGCCCTTACCGACCGCAGGAAAGCACTGGAAAAGGGCCAGTGAACCTGCTATACTTACACCTGAAGCGTGATTCATTGTTCGGAAACGGACGGGGATCTACGGAATTATGACTAAAACAAAGACACTCGCCACGGTTGCAGACCTCATCCGCGAAGGAAAAGAAAACGGCTTCGTCACGCAGGAAGATATCCTTTTTCTCTATCCCAAACCCGAAGAACGCATTACGGATCTTGACGAGCTGTATAACAAGCTCATCCGGGCAGGTATCGACGTTTTTGAAACGACCTCCCAGGATATCGAGAAGGAAGCCAGCAAGTCCATTCAGGACCTGGAAAAAGAAATCGAAGCACTCGCCCGCGCGTCTGCTGAGGGCGTCTCCGATCCGGTCCGTATGTACCTTAAGGAAATCGGCAGGATTCCGCTTCTGACCTTCGCCGACGAAATATCCCTGGCCAAACGGTACGAGAAAGGCGACCGGCGCGCCAAAAAGAAACTTATCGAATCCAACCTTCGACTCGTGGTTTCCATCGCCAAAAAGTACATCGGCCGCGGCATGAGCCTTTTGGACCTGATTCAGGAAGGCAATCAGGGCCTCATCCGGGCCGTGGAAAAATATGACTGGCGCAAAGGCTACAAGTTCAGTACCTACGCGACCTGGTGGATCCGCCAAGCCATCACCCGTGCCATTGCCGACCAGGCGAGAACCATCCGCATTCCCGTCCACATGGTGGAGACTATTAACCGCTTCGTCCGTGCCTCACGCCGCCTGATGCAGGATTTGGGCCGCGAGCCCAGTCCCGAGGAAATAGCGAAAGTCATGGAAGTGGACGTGACCAAGGTCCGGGAGATTATGAAAGTATCCCAGGAGCCCACCAGCCTTGAAACGCCGGTGGGAGACGAAGAAGACAGCCACCTGGGCGATTTTATCTCCGACCCCGGCCCCACGCCGTATGAGCAGACCAGTCGCCAGCTTCTCAAGGAACACATGGAGGAGGTTTTGACCACGCTTTCCGATCGTGAGAAAAAAGTACTTATTCTTCGCTTTGGCCTGGAGGACGGCCGGCCGAGAACTTTGGAAGAAGTGGGCGCGCAGTTCGGCGTCACCCGCGAACGCATCCGGCAGATCGAGGCCAAGGCACTTCGCAAACTCCGCCACCCGAGTCGGAGCAAGAAATTAAAAGATTACTTGGAATAATACTAGGCAAAGCCTAAAGTATGGACTATCAGAGTGCGAGTAAGCGCGTACAGGCGGCAATGGATCTTTTAGAAAAGCGGGAAGTAAACCGCGAGACCGTTGATTCGCTCCGCACCCTTCTTTCCGGCATCAACCCACAGGTTGACAAAAAATTAGCCCTTCTCGCCGGCGAATTTAAGAAGCTTGACCAGATACAAAAAGGTCAGGTCATTGAGCTTATGGTAGAATCTCTGCCGGAGGCAACGCCGGAGCAAAAGAAGCGGAAAAAAGCGCTTCTCCTACTCATTAAATTCTGGAATGACCTCAAAAGCGAAATATCGCGGGTAGAGGCGGAATTTGAAAAGCATGAATCTCAAGGCCAGAGCGCTACACGCACCGGTGGAAACATTATGGCCACGGCCCGCGGCCCGCTGGGGATTATTACGGCAATTGCCGTGGTGATTGTGATAAGTGGCATAGTGAAGAATCAGGGAAAAACACCGGAGAGCACCCAGCCAGCCGGTAATACCATACGCGTCCTTATGATCCAGGGAAAACAAGTGCCGCTTGATCAGGTTCATGCCGTGGTTGGCCCCGAGTGTGACAAGGCATCTCATTACCATGCAAAAAATAGCGAAGTAGTCACCGCCACCGATGGTACAACGATACCGGATCCCGGAGGGTGCGGGTACGGGAAAGAAGCAGATCTGACGGTCGTGGAAGTTTCCCTATGATAAAAATTTATATCATCTTAGGATCCACGCGGCCAAACAGGATGAGCGAAAAAGTAGCCCCATGGGTCCTTGCGGAGGCCAAAAAACACACTGAGGCAGAGTTTGAACTTATCGATCTTCGGGACTGGCCACTTCCTTTTTATAATGAGCCCACCAGTGTCACGGGTCTTACCAAATACTCTATTCCTTTAGCCGAAAAATGGTCGGAAAAAATACGCCAAGGTGACGGGTTTCTCATTGTTACACCGGAATATAATCACGGCTATAGTGCGGTTTTGAAAAATGCGCTTGATTACCTCTATACCGAGTGGCACCGGAAGCCGGTCGCCTTTGTTTCGTATGGCGGACCCGTTGGAGGGTCTCGCGCAGTAGAGCAGCTGAGGCTCGTGTCCATCGAGCTTAAAATGGTGCCGGTAAGGGAGAGTAAAGTCCGCACTGGATGAAAACGGCGTCCCCACAGACCCGATCTATGAGAAAACACTTGAAAAACTTCTTGGGGACCTTATTTGGTACGCCGAAACCCTCAAGCCCGCCTGGGAAAAAACGTAACCCCTTCAAATAAAGATCGAACTTCCAATAGTACTTTACTCAATTGATAATTCGTAGTTCTATTGCTATAATTATTGTATGGGATACTACGGTCGTTTAGAGCTCAAACTTCAGGCACGAAAACTGCGTTCTCAAGGAGTTTCATACCTTGAGATTATGAAAAGGCTGAAACTTCCAAAATCAACTGTTTCGGATTGGTGCAGCGACGTTGTTTTGACAAAGGCACAGCTACTTAAGTTGTATAAAAATAAAACCTCTGGTGCGCTCAAAGGGAGCATTATTGCAGCTAAACGGAAACAAGCGGCGCGTATCTTACAAACGAAAAAACTTTTTTCTGAAGGGAAAAAAGAGATCAACACATTATCTAAACGTGATCGATTTATTGCAGGTATCGCATTTTATGCGTCGGAAGGCACAAAAACAGATAAAGGATGCAGTTTTGCGAATAGTGACCCCGCAATTATTCGTTTTATGGTTCGTTGGTTTCGTGAATTTGGACATGTTCCATCCGATAAATTTCGGGGAGCGATTTGGCTTCATGAAGGCTTGAATGAGAAGAAAGCAAAAGAATATTGGTCAAAGGTAGCGGGAATACCCTTAGAGCATTTTTACAAAACA
>Ga0075753_138_pt1 | contig 15329 bp, 30 predicted proteins | sample RifGroB1_FD_67820 | JGI IMG/M metagenome (GOLD analysis project Ga0075753, IMG submission 67820) | Microgenomates (Gottesmanbacteria) bacterium GW2011_GWB1_49_7
TGGGATCGCGTGACTCACTCCGGTCGCCGTTGCGAGCGAACAAGTCTATAGCTGGACGGCACACCAAACCCTCAGCAGGGAAGTGCCCCCACTGTGACTCAAAACCGGTGCGCGTAAAGTCTATCGCTTGACAAAGCGTACCCCGCAGTCTGATCGGTGCACTATGCAGCGCTAACCGCATAGCCACATCCTCAACGCCGTCACGTTTCAGCCACCAGTTGCCGATTTTCACATCGAAGAGTACAAAATCCACACCATCGGCGGTGTACCGCTCGCCACCTTTCTGGATCTTTGCACCATAGCCCTCGCCGTAGAGACAGATTTCGCGGATTGCTAAGTCACCTTCGGTGGCTGGAAAGGCCTCCCGCATCTTGGTTTCTGTAAACATCTCGCACAGACGATTCAACAAGGGCACAGGTAGCTGAGCGTTGTCTGTCTTGCCACCGAAGCTCACTGCCCATCCATCCCACATGACCCGAACGTTAGTCCCATCTACCTTCTCCTCACAAATCCACTCAACGTTCTGCAGGAATGAGAACTCCGGCAGACACCAGCAGCCATCAATGAACTTGTGGGTCTTCGCCTCGCGGAAAAGGACCGACTCAATCTTGTGATAAGGAATCATTTCGTGTCCTTTCTAGCTCAGTCGCTGAGAGCTTTGTTACGTGACATTTTGAGGGTTCTTCTATAACTCACGCCTGTTCATGTCCACCTCTTTCTGTAGGTATAACTACGACACTCTACGCCGAACTGCCGCAGAATGCGAAAGTGTAGAGGGGGTGCTGCCGTCCAAACAACTGAGTCACGTGTTTCTGTCAGTCGAGGCGCCGGGGTAGATTGGCCCCTTGTTAACACAGCACCCCCTCTAAGATCAGTAGACATACTACGTTCGTCTGTTGCGACGTAGATCTGGACGGGCTGCCGCGTTGTGCGCATCCAGAGTGCAACAACGACTAGCGCGAACAAGACGACTAGCACGAACAAGACGACTAGCGCGATTGGTAGGTGAGCGATCATTCGTTCAGCAAGACGTTGAGACGCACCACGGCCTCCCGACTGACCCGTACAGTGAGGTAGCCAATACACCCGTCGTCGTGTTCGACGTTCCACTTGAGTAGTTCGGCGGCTGCTTGGCGTAGCTCCTCTAGCTGCCCAAGTAGAATGTTCCGCGCCACCGCCTCGTCCCACAAATCCGCGCAGACCCCCTCGCCCGTGGCTGGCCGCCGCTCAATCTCTCCATTGCCTTCGTAGAGCGTGCCGTCTTCTCGGTGACAAATCCACGCGCCATCCCAACAATCTTCCAGCCAACTGCCATCGGCCAACTCGACTACGTAGATGCGATCACGGATGTCGGTCATTTTGCACGCTCGCCTTTTCTGGAGTCTCGGTTCATGATACGGGTCATGTGGTCTCCTCGCGTAGGATCTCCAGGCATTGGCGCACCTGTTCGATGGGGGCTTTCTCTGCAAAGCCCCGAAGAGCAAGACGGTCGGCGCACTCTTTACTTACCGCCCTGGCGGCGTCAATGTTGTCCGCGACTTCCGGCGTCAATGGACGGATAAAATCACACCAACTGTCGGCCCCGGCCCGTCGCCCACTCGTTCGCATGAACCTTGTCTGGCCGACGATAATTAGCGTCGCCGTCGTCCGCGTGACGGTACCGACATACGGGTCACGATGGCCAGAGTAGACGGCGACCTTGTCGCCGGCCTTGACTTCATTCAGCGTGAAGGTCATGATGATAGCCTCCTCCTGATTGCCGCGATCCGCAGCCGCAGCGCCTCGGCCTCCTCAGAGACGTAGACGTGGCGCGGCCAGCCGTGGGCGGCGCGGATTTGGTCGGCGGTCGGGTGCATAGCGTAAATCCTCGCCCCCATCCCACTCCTCGTCTGTGCTCTCAGGCTCGCCATTGTTCCTCCCAGCACGCCATGTTCACGAAATGGTGCGTAAGCGCCTGCATTGATAACGGTCCCTCCCCGTCGCAGATCCGGTACCCACTGTGGCCGATGGCCTCAGCTAACAGTGGGGTGCCGTCTCGCATTCTGAGAAGGATGTCACCATAGTTGACCTCGCGGTTAGCCCAAGTTGAGCCTTCTTTTGGTGGGTCAGAGGCAGGTATTCCATCAGCACATAGGGCACAGATTAGTTCAGCGAAGAATTTGTGCATGTTGTTGCTAAGATACCCACAGAAGTAACAGTAACCCCCCATGCGGATGCTCGCCATTGGTCTTATCCCATCCTTACCCTAGAGATCCATCCTGTGATGAACCTTGCCTGAGACCTGACCTCTTGCACAATCTTGATGTACCTCATGCCTTGCAGGACATTCATGTTCTTGTGTATCCGGCAGATCGGGGTCGGCTTCATTGGCCTCCAGCAATTTCTCTCCCACTACCTTACGCGGTTGGTCGCCACGTTGAACCGCTTGGCCAGAGCTCCTCCTGACATCTTGAAGAATCTCAGCGCTTCTGGCTCTATTAGATGAATGTCGTCTGGGTGTAACAGTTTGAGTTGTTCCAACTGTAGGGACGCCTCTTCGAGTTCACATGGTTCATCTTCACAACAGATCCGAATGTATGACACTACGTAGAACAAGCTCTTGCTCATTTTAGCCCTCCTTGCCTGACTTCCCAGATCTTTGCTATGGAACCGGGGCTTGAGAAAAGTTTACCAACCACCGCATTTAAGATCATCCTCAAGCCCCGGTTCCATTTCTGACTTGTTAACGCTGCCCTGGACGGCTTGACCGTTGGACAAGTTAAGTTGTGCCATCACTTAACCAGACAGTCCCTAAATCAAGAACACGCCCGCCCAGGGCAACTAGCCAGACAGTCTCGAAAGCTCTGGCGACCGTGTCGCCCATCAGTTCCACCAACTGCAAGAAGGGCACTCTCTTGCAGTGGTAAGATGCAAAGCATTCTGTTTCCCCTCACATTAAGCACTAGAAAAGACTTCTTTGTGCTCGACGACCACAACTGTAAATCCCCATTCTTGGCCCCTATGGAAGCTCGGTTTCGGAGAGTTCATCAAGACTCGCAATGGTATCTTCCAAGTCAGAAAGCAATTCGATCAGACGCTCCAGCTGTTCGTCAACCTGAGACTCNCTCCAGCTGTTCGACAACCTGAGACTCTGACTCTGACAAGAGAACCAAAGTCTCACCAGCTGATTGCTGCAGCTCGTCTAGACCGTGCTTACCCCAAACTTCATGCAAATCAGAAGAGACGTGTTGGATGCGTTCTTTCGTTGTCAAAATGCCTCCCTCGTAATGGATAGCACACCAGTTACCGGTTTCTAGAATGATATTTCCGAGCTTGACCTGATCATTCAACCAATCTACGATATTAGAAGCTCCCTCCAGATCATTACTGGGAAATCTTGGAGTCTCTAAACTCTTTTGTTTGCGAAGCATCAGTAGCACAGAAGCATCTACTAGCACAGGAAAAGAGCTGCCGATACACTGAGCTTCAACACGATAGCCTGCATCTCCTGGCAAGTGACAGACCACAAAAGGGCCTTCCGTGAAGCAATCGGTAGCATCTTTGAAATAGCCAACCACTATTGCCATCTTGAACCTTCTAGATTAAAGGACCGCAGCTTCACAGAAGTCAGATGTTACGATATTGTCACAACGACCACAGATGAACAATGTCTCACCAGGATATCCATCTACTGAATCAACGAACTTGGATGTACCACAAGTGAGACAGACAAACCGTCGTGTATAATGCAACTGAACTAGAAGATCGAGAGTAACCCCCACTATGGTTTCAAAGCTCTTCCAGAACCATTCGGAATCAAGAGAAGACCGATCGAAACGTCGACCTCTGAAGAAAAAGAACTCAGCCAGGCCAACATGGGCTCTCATCGACTCCCAAGGCTGATCTGATCGACGTCGAGTCTCAAAGGAGAGCTCTTCGTAGCCGTACGGGTCATGTCTTGATCCTTCAGTCCCATGTCGAACTATGAGATTCCTGATCATGCAAACTCTTCCAGATCTAAACCATGTTGACGACTATCAGTGAGAAGTGCATCAACTGCTGCATCAAAATCGTCTTCGTGAACACCTCCTTTGAGTTTTCCGTTCGGTTCCCGATGATGAAAAGCAGAAGTTGCGCTTTGCCGACGTTCTAGATAATGCAACAACCTTGCACTTTGCTCTAGTTCTAGATCAGCAGAATCTCTTCGAAGAGTACCGCCAGGAGCTCTTCCGCTAGGTAAAGACTTCCCAACGAAATGCTTCTTACCAGGAGAAAGAACTCGACATTCGACTTCCTGACCATCAATAACGATGGTCTTCATTGACACCACAAGGCCTGGATCTGGTTTCTTACGGTCTTTAATCCGACCCCGGATACCGGGACCAGGATCTGTTATTGAATCCGGATCAACCTCTATAGCAGCTTTTCGCTGAAGAGCTTCTAGCAGAACAGATCCCAGCTTGTTTGGGCCAACCAAATCCTCTGCAAGATTCGAGGTATTCGTGGCAGACTTCTCAACCAAGGACAAGATCTCGGTTGTTCTGCGTTGTTCCTTTTCTCTCTTTGTCCTTGGTTTTGAGCTGAGCGTTCTAGCATGAATCTGTTGAATCAATTTCTGACCCAAACTAGACATTTAGCTCTCCGGGGAAAAGTTATTTCAATCAAATTGTGTTACAAATATAATTCAGGAGATGCCATCAGGTCAACCACTTTTTGACTTCTGTAAAATCTTTTCAGAAGTCACTTGGAGATAGAGAAGGTCGTTTTTGTAGCATTGGGACGACGAATCCGACCCCCACGTTCCTGACAGACCTGGATCAGTGTTCGACGAAGTTGACGGAGCTGGTTACGCCGATCTCGAGAGAGATCCATATGGATCCGGTCCGCGATCTGACTAGAAGTAAACTCCTGTCCACGGTGGGTTCGTAGAATCTCATAGCATTCAGTGTGAAGTGGAGAACGTTGATTACGGCTAGTGCGATTTGAGAGGCCAGAGATCCCATCGGGAGTATTACAGAGCTTCCTAACAAACCATTGAACTAGATTATCCCAAGTAGAGATAATCTGGTCGTCATGAAGTAACCCGCGCTTCGTGACCATCCCAGAATTTCTCTTTATATCTTCCAGAATCTGCGAGAAGACTTTCTTTGACAGAAGGACACCAAAATGATCCTCTAATTGCTCTGACACAGAGTACTGAAGAAGCCCCTCAAGATCCCAATCCGGAGGCTTCTTCACCATCAGTTCTCCTTTAGAAGAACGTAAGTTGAGGCTATACGGCCACGCCTGGATTCTACTTTGATGAACTCGCTCTTGACCAACAAACCGATTGCATAAGTGATTGAGCCTGTACTCATATGTGCTTCTTTAGATAGTTCACGTTGGGGTGCAGTCAAGACCCCATTTTCAGAAGCAAGTAACAGATATGAGTACAGTTTGAACGCAGGTGAGCGCAAACAAGCAAGTTGTTTGAACTTCACAAGACTGATCATGACCGTTTCTCCAAGATCGTCGTTGAAACTACCTATATTTGATCTTCAAGCGCTTCAATCCGTAACATCTCAGCGCTAATAAGGTCAGCCACAGGCCCGTTTATTTCAACTATTTCCAGGATTACTCCAAGAATCGCATACACATCTCCAGGATCCGGATAGGCGACAATGACAGAACCATTATCATCTAAAAGACAGATTTTCATTTTTCCTCCACTATTGTTATAGGTCAACTTCCCAATCGTCTCCGACAGAGTAGACGGTTGCTTGGCCATTAGACCAAATCACCATGATCGTCCTTGGTGCATCTCCCAAGAAAGTAACCCACCGACTACCAGGAAGGATCAACACGGGATTACCAGAGAATCGTTGAGAACCAATTCGGATTTCCACTACATACTCATCTGTTGAATTGACGACAGTCAAAGCCCGGCCACGAACTCCAACCGGAGACCGAGAAGATGAAGAAGACGCAGGAAGTTTCCCAGCGATCCAGCGTTCACAGCGCTGGTGCAAGGCTTCGGAAGACCATTGTGGATCCCCACCAAGTTCTTGGGTCAGAAGCTTTTCAACACAAAGCTCTTGCATGGTAGGGCCAGTTGGAGACGAGCAAGAGCTCGCCACAATAGTCAAGAGTAGCAGTTGAGTTCGTTTCATCCCAAACCTCTAGTAGCTTTCAGTGATGCCGTCGATTCTTACGACGACTGTTCTTTTCTAGTTTCCTTCTGGCTTTCCGTTGCTTCCTGAGATGACGTGGAAGCCGACCCTCCTCGTTATGAAGCCCCGGGTCATCTAGTGTTGTATCCAACAACGCTAATGCTCCACAAAGGACAAGTGACCCCCTCTTGACTACTTTAGCGGTCTTAATGGTTTCATCATCAAAACGGTCACTATAGGGTTTCTCTCTATGGCGTGACATTGATGTCCTCCTCGGTATCTCGGTCTAAGCGTTGATCCTCTAGAACTACGATCTGATCACGTAAGGCGAAGTATCTCTTATTCCATGCAGAATCCGGTGGTATTATAAAGCCCATTGCACCTATGAAACAGTTATGAGCTGTGCAGAGGGGTCGGAAATGTGGAGCAAAGACACAACCATCTAGACCCATTCCCGGCAAAGTTGGATGTCTGGTCAACGGTAGATCAACGTTCCAGTACTCCTTGGCGTGCTGAATTGCTGCGTTGCAATACTCAGGCTCACAACACCGGAATTCAGCCTGGCAGTTACAAGCTTCTCCGCACTTAGGCTTTGTATGCTCAGCCAACTGACGATAAGCTTCAATCAGTAAAAGTTCAGTGGCAGTCATTTCAACCCCAAGCGCACGTAAAAAGAGGGAAGCCCCATGGCCACCAGCAAGAGACCAAGAAGCTCCCCTCTAACAGCACCAGGCTCTCCCAAGCAGTTCGTACCCCTAGAATATACAAACTGCTTAGCCTGGCAGTTTGAAAAATAGACCATGGAGGTCATTCGTTCAATTCAGAGTCGGGCAGGTGAGAGTCATCATCAGTTCGAACCTCCCCATCAGAGATTCGATCCTGCTCCAGGACTTGGAATTCCTTGGCGATGATCTCAACATCGTGATGCGTCTCACCAGCTTCATCAGTCCAGGAGAAGGAACGGATGGGGCCACTCAAGTAGACAGCAGAGCCACGTCCGAGATAGTTGAAAGCGTGTTCTGCTGTCGTCCCCCAGATCGAGAAGTTGAAGTAGGAAGACTGCTGAATCCACTCACCGGCTGCGTTCTTCCGGTGGTAGTTAACCGCAATCCGTCCACGAAGAAGAGACCCACTACCAACTTCCCGGAACTGAGGTTCTGCAACCACGGTTCCAACGACATGAAGCCGGTTGATCGAAGGCATTCTAAGCTCAGCCATACTTTCCTCTTTCTAGCTAGAGATGAATCAATCACCTTTGTCACTACATGAGAAAGGATTGCAATTTACAATTGCAAATTGAATATAATCTAAAAGAGACTACGGGTCAACTATGGATTACCAGATTCTGATCAGTTGAGCCGGCTCCAGGACGCCTTCAATCTCAACTTGACCATTGTAGAATCGGGTCGTTCCGGGGGGAGCAAACCACACAGCAGCACCACCAAAGGTCTTGTTCTCTTTTCTCCATACCCGACCCGGTTCTACGATGACGTCCGGCTGCTTGAGAAGTTCATCGTAGGCCATGAATTTGAGGCTTTCGAGTCTCATCTTTGATAAGGCGACAACATGATCAGTCATCTTTTGGAATCCTCTATTGAAGGGTTAACAAGTGGCCACCAAGCATCAACCAAAGCAGTCGGGAGATAATCGCCTTCATCGAGAGAAAGAGCCGGGAGACTAGATAGCGCATAGCGATCTGCCATCTTATATCTAAGGCTTTCGACGACAGAAGTAGGCTCAGGAAACTTCTGCACAAAACAACCATCAGGAAGAACCGCATATCCTTTGGGTATCTTCTTCGAGAAAACAGCGCAGACCTTTGCATCGACTTCTTCATGACCTTTGAGAGTAGAAACCCACATCTGCAATCACCTCCGATTGGTGGGCCTTCTGGGATTCGAACCCAGAACTTACTCCTTATGAGGGAGTTGCTCTAACCAACTGAGCTAAAGGCCCTAGTCTTCCTCTGGCGAAGCATCTGGCAGTGGATCAGATCGGACCTCGGTAATGGGCCCGATGGAGTACAAACGATTACGCCCAGTCGAGCATTGACGATCACCATCTGGGTGCTGGTCAATGACTCTACGAGTCAATGCACGGAACTTCTTCAAAGTGGAACGAACTCCAGAATCCCGGATCGAAGTCTTCAGGCAGAACACCGATGGCCACACAGATCTCATCTATGGTTAGCCCAACCTTTGAGGCTACCAAAGCCTGCTGTATCTGAGACGTCAGTTGTGTGGAACTCGACTCCTTCTTGATTTTCTTCCGCTTCTCAGATTTGTGCTCTGAGACGGGAGGAGTATCCAGAGCCGTGGGATGAGACAGCAAAATCTGGATCTCACGAGCAGAGAAGATCGAAGCCTCTTCGATGGCTTTTAGCTCCGCCTCGTTAAACTGACCAGTCCTGATGGCCAGTTTCATCTCACCACGAGTGAGAGTATCGAGGACCTCATCGCCATCTCGATCAGTGGAGAGAACAGCTTCGACTTCTTCTATGGTAAACTCCTGGACTTCCAGCTCTTCTACTGGTTCCATGGTTCAACCTTGGTTATGAGTTATAGAAAAAATATAGTTCACGAGAATACGACCTGTCAACTAGATGACCTGATCTAACTGATCATCCATAGTCTCATCATGAAAAGGCATATCAACAGGAGCTCCAGCTTCTCGTAAAGCAGCCAATTCCTCAACCGTATAGGGACGAGTAGTCCCATCAGGTTCGGTTTTCAGCAGTTCTATGCCTCTCTTAGGAACTATTGGACGCTCAGACACGAGTTGGGAGTCCAAGACTCGTAGCTGCATAGAACACTTCGCCCGGAACTGAGTTAGAGCTTGACGAAACCCACGATCGCCAAAGCCATGAACGGTCAACAGCTCTTCAAGACGAACAGCGTCCTTTAGTAGATCTCTTATCAAATCTTGTGGACTCGCCATGGTTGCTCCTTAACAGCCGAATCAAAACAACGTTCACTAGGTGGGACCATCCCAAAACCCAAGCAACGTAAAACTTCTTCTTCAGTAGCACCAGCAACACGAAGATTATCATCTCTATGAAAAAGCCCATGCCGATTCAGTTTTAGACCAAGAGACTTAGCTACCTGACGAAGATAGATGTTAAATTCACGGCTGCCAGTGGCATGAAGAAGGGCCGAGCCAAAGCAATCAAGATCAGTGCAAAGCACATCTACTTGGAATGAGATAGTATCACCAATATCAAATCGACAAACTGATTGACCTTGAACTGTAACATTGATCCCATCAGAACGAAATTCTTCTATGACACTGTCAGTTGTAGCGTTTGTTACGAAGTCAAGATCCCGAATCATCGCCGCACCTCGCCTAAAACTACCAGCTACCAAAGTTCGATAGGTCGTCTTGCTGATACGATCTTCAATCTTTCGAACAGCGTCGAGGAACAGCTCCCGAGGATATCGAGGGATGGTCTTAGAAGTTTGAGGACGAAGATCGGTCAAGCTTGGAGCTAACTCCAAGAAATCAGTGAGGTGAATACAAGAGGACCGGAATTGAAAGCCTTTACAAGTACAGTAGCCACGACCATTACTGTCATAGCCGACTTCGTAAGAAGAAGCTGGAGTCTCTAACTTAGTATAAGACAACACACCTTGCTTACGATTCTGCCAAGAAACGATATAACTCTTACTATTCCCTAGATGACGAATCCCGATAGTCTCAGAGATCCCACTCATATGCTTCGTTTCTTCCCAGGATGAACCTCAAGATAGACTCCACGAGTACCTTCAACAAGACGAAGGATCTCGTAAGTTCTTCCTAGAGTATCTTGGACGAATACTTGCTTCTCTGAACCAGAAGAGAAAGCTTTCAAGGATCTAATCAGTCTTCTTAGATTCTTGACAGAGTTGCTCATTTCCTCTAACCTAAGTTGTTTGTGAGATATATTTGATTGAATAAAAACAAAGACAGAAGAGAGCCTCCTGTCAACTTGCCACAAAAACTACGAGCTATGAAGAACAGGCGGCCTGATCGATCCAGAGAGCCAAGCTGAAGGACTCTCTCGAGCCGATAGACTGAAGTGCAGCCTTCAAGCCAGGACTCAAAAGTGTGGCGTCACCAACGGTAATTGCAGCAACTTTATCGCCCTTATGAAAGACAAGTGAAAAGCCGTCACTTGAGAGAAGTTCACGAAGTGCATCCGAGACTAAGATAGCTCGACGCACGCCACGTTCTGAAGAAGCTACCACCTTAGTCTTCTGAGTCTCCATCTAACAGATCCCCCATCTGTGATATGAGGCGTCTAGCGGGGGAGGGCTTTGGCCATTCCACTTCACCAGTTCGAACATTCCTGATTTCAAAACTTCCCTTATGATCAGCTAGCTGATATTTAGTAAGCTGACCTTGAGACATGTGTTCAAAAGCTTCAGAAGGGCCATACTTCTCAACAAGTGCAACAAGAGGTCCTTCAAATTCAATAATTCTAGGGTGCCGATAACCGCGCTGATGGTGTTGTCCTGCATGTATTGGCAATCGGTCAATAGTAGCACCTAGTCTATCCCCAGCAGACTTAACAGACCGCGCGGCCCGAAGGTGTCTCTTTGTAAGAAGCGCCGCCTCTTCTGGTAGTTCCCTGATGATTTCCGCTTCAGTCTGAGCCTTCAAAGCTTGGTTCAGTAAATGCAAAGGGAGTCCAGAGTGCTCACAAGGAAGCTGTGTCGTAGCCTTCTGTAATCCATGAACCTTTCTAAGTATCCCAGCTTTATTCATCTCAACAAATTACTGGCGGTCGGACGTATGATGAATCTAAAGACCTAGAAGATTTCTCAACCAAGTTTCATCAACAATAGCAGTTCCATACTTGGCGGCCTTAGCCGATTTCCCACTACCAGCATCAGCACCAACAACCAAATACTTCACATCTCGTGTAAGAGAATTAGTAAAAATGTGACCACTAGCATCAATGAGCTTTCGATAGTCCTCTCGACCAATCATCAAGGTCCCGGTCAAGCAGATGATCAATCCATCTTTCCCCTTAGGAGTTGGACGTGCCACTATAAAGCCAACAGACTTCAAGCGTTGCCACTGAGAAGTGCTGTATTGCAAAAGATCTTGACGGATCTCAAAACCGACATTCGGTCCAAGCTCAGAAGTCCACCAAGCATCTCCGGAGTGGATCTTTGAAAACATAACTTCAGGATTATCATAACGACTTGCAATCTTCTTTGCAGCAGACCGTCCAAGTCTTGGAATCTGAAAAGCGAGCAGGAGTTTGGCGAAGGGGACGCTCTGCTTAATACGTTCTAGATCTTCAACGATCGTTGCAGCGTGACCGATAGACCAACCACAAATAGTACTCATTGCGGAGGCATCCAAAGTCCATAGAGACTCTAGAAAAGGAAGAGCTCCAGACTGAACAAGAATATCACAAGTCTTCTCCCCAATGCCTTTGAAGTCAATAGCATCGAGAAAATGTTCCAGCCGCATAGCTAGCTGAGCTTGGCAGGTAGGGTGATAGCACTTGAGATCAGGTAGCTCTAATTTCAGGGGTTGACCACAAGAGGGACAGTGGGATGGATATAAGGGAGTGGGCAAGCCAAAGGCGATATCTTCATGGGGTACTGCTTCAGTTGAAATTGCGTCTGAAACCACTCTCAAGAATTTAGGGATGACACCCCCAGATCGACAAAGTTCAACGACAGTTCCTACCACAATTCGATAATCAATGACATGAGCAACGTTGTGCAAGGTGCAACGTTCCAGTTCAGCGCCACCAAGAAAGACAGGATCATAAACGATCTGTGGTGTAATCGTTCCAGTCTTAGAAACTGTCCACTCAAGTTTTTTGACTGTAACGACTGCAGTATCATCGGGATACTTAACTGCAACCGCCCACCTGGGATGATGGCTTGTATATCCAAGTCGTTGCTGAATGCCAAAACTAGAGATAGCGACAACCATACCATCGCAGTCAAATGGCTCTGAAGAGCGATCCTTAGACCAAGACCACTGAAGGCTAACGTAGGCAGTTGGGATGTTAGAAGTTGGAGCCGCTCGGCCACAAGTGACGTAGTCGACCACCCCAAAACCAGTCCCAGATAGAAAGTATAGTTTTCGGTGCAAATCTATAGGAGTCGACATGTTGTAAGCAAAGAACTGTAGTTTACGACGCTTTATCTCTTCAAGATCTTGAAGACCAATCGTAGCATTGGCCAAGTTACGGGTATTACTAAAACGCTTATGACCACGACCGACTTGAACCAAGTTAAGTTCGTGGAGAGTCTGTCGGGAGATCACGAGCTCTCCATAGACATGAAACTCATCTCCGCCTTGCGGAGAGTCAAGGAGCGGGCCATGCATTAGAGGAGGGGTGAATGACAAGAGAAGGCCTTTGATATTGCCATGTAGGACTTGAGCAGTCACATCTTCACCAACAGTACCGTCGCCTCGAGTGCAAGCTTGCACTAGAAAAACCCGACCAGTGGTACAGTAACGGTATTTCAAGTCTACAGCAACACCATCGTATTTTGAAGAGATAACAACGAAGGGCTTGTCCTGTCGATTCCACCAAACCTCAAACTCTTGTGGTGTCTTCACCTTATCTAGAGAGTACAAAGGGTGATCTAACTGAACCTTCTTACCAGAGATAGGATGATGCCCTATCTGAGAGAGAAATGGGTGTTGAGGCTCTCGAACTGAGAGCTCTTCAACCATTGCATCGTATTGTGTATCAGAAAGACGAGAAATGGAATCGTGAGAGTAATATCCCTCACGAGCCTCAATGAGCTGCTCAACGAGATCAGCACTTAACAAGCTAGAGAAATCAGGGGCCATGAAGCTCAACTCCGCGGAGTTGGAACAGACTGACCTCCCAATCAACTTCAGGGAGGTCAGTCTGACCAGTTGAAAGGTGATCGAATCGATCTAGTCGTCGTCCTCGGAGTCGTCCTCCTCGTCCTCGGAGTCCTCCTCGTCAGAGTCCTCCTCGTCAGAGTCCTCCTCCTCGTCGTCAGAGGCCTCCTTGGAGGCTCGCTTACTCTTGCGTTCAGTCCGAGCCTTGACAACCTTCTCGGCTCTCACGGCGTCGGCAGCAGCGAGCTGCTTCTTGGCTTCATCATCCGTGATGGCCTGGTACAACTTCTGACGACCATCGCGGTTGATGCGTGACCAGCCATTCTTCTTCACGACGGCCCGAGCGACGGCTCGCATCTCGTGAAGAACTTCCTTGTCCTTCTCGGCGTCCCCAGACAACAGGTTCAGGACCTTTGCGATGCCAGGAGCCGTGATACCGGCATGACCGGATCGCTCGATAGCATTCTTGACGCCTTCCATGAGCTTGTCACGTTGCTCCTTGCGGGTCGGACCCTTAGGAGCGGTTTCTTCGGTCATCTCTTTCCTCCCTCGGTGGGGGTTGATCAGGGTTCAAACCATTTTGAACCCAGCCTCAGAGTTTTGACAAGACTAATATTCCGTGGGATGTGACGTTCTTCTACCATTGGATTCAATTTTCTTGTTGAAACAAATAAAGTTCATAAGCAAACATCTTGTCAACGATCCAAACAAAAGTCGAACAAGAATGGCACGGATTTTGACTAGATGAAACAGAATGTTGACACAAGAACCCCAACCGTATTATATTTCAATATTCAATTAACTCAATACAAAACAACAACTTACGCAAGAGGCTGAGAAATAAGGACAACTATGACCCTGTTCATTGAGATTGTTATTGCGCTGTGGATTATCAACTTCCTGTTAAGCAATACAGGAAAGGGAGAAAGGTAGTGAAAGTGGAACTTCTACTTGTAACTGGTGATGGAGAAGTAATAGAGCACATCAACAATCTCTTAGGGATTGATGAAAATGTACTAGTTAACGCTTTGATTCACAGCGGCGAAATGAGATTCTTTCCAACCGAAAGAGTAAGGATATTGGGCTATAGAGATAAGCCCAATATGATATTTGAGCTACTGAAGCGAACAGATGTTGAGGTGACCTTCTTTGGTAGAACTATCTTCAAAGACCCTACTTGGAGTAGGGTCTTTGTTGAGGAGATGTGTAGGCAAGTCTGTCCAAGCCCTGATAATACTGATCTACTAGGATCAGTGGGGCTGAATTAGTTTGGCCTCAAAGAAGATCATTCTGCAGATCAAGCTTCCTTTAGCGGAGCTTGAAGCTATGTCTGCTTTGGAATTGGATGCTATTGTTAGGGCGTCTGCTGGGTTCTTACCGAGGCCAGAGGCTTTAGCAGTTGTTGAGGGTCTTAAGGAGAAAGGGCTCATTGGCCAAGGGTACCCCGAGGTGCTAGCCCGAGGGTCGAATAAGAGCAGGCTTAGTCTAGATCCCGCTTCGCGTGATCAGACATCGCCTGCTCTTGCTGCAAAAAAACAGAGTCCTTCGGACTCTAACAGCAGCAGTCCTTCGGACTGTGGTCCTGAGGACCTTAGTCTTCCTTTCGGAAGTCATATATTGAATACTAATCTATTAGATACAACAAATGCGCGTATACGCGCCCACGCGTATATTGATATAGGTGGCTCTCGAGATCCAAAAGTATACCCAGATGCTAAGATCCCTAAGCTTCAAGGACATGCACTTGTTAGGGGGCCTGGTAGGAAGCTTAGAACATCCACTACGCTCAGGAAGCTTAATATCTATCAAAAGCCCAAGAGATTTAGTGTCGAGTCTGTTGACAGCTTCTCGCTTCGTTGGATGCGCTTTGTAACCGAAGTACAGTGGGCACATCGTTGGGGTTGCATCGACACCATCACATTCCATTTGCAGAGAAGAATTCTAGAACGATTATACGAAGAGGGAACAGAGCCTCCACAGCTGTTTGGTCCGGGCTGGGCTCTTGAACAAGAGGTTGAGGCGAAGAAGCTGTACTATGATCATTACAATCGACAGCCAGACTACTGGCGTGCAGTAGTAGATTGGTTCTTCGATGATCCATTCTGGTGCGACAAGATTCTATCTACAAAAATATTACGCAGACACTACCCAAGATTCGTCTTGGCTGAACGCCAGACGACTTCTCTCCGGAGTCGTCTCAGTAGATTGAAAATCATCGGAGAGTAAAATGTTCAGAGTCCATCCTGCACTAATCATCGCAAAGTCTCTCCCGGTCTACATTGCGGCAGGTATTGGTATTGTAGCTCACCAGGTTCTATCATCAATACTACTATGACACAAGAGACGACGAATCTCCTTAGACATTGGGGAATAACT
>Ga0075753_113_pt1 | contig 14384 bp, 38 predicted proteins | sample RifGroB1_FD_67820 | JGI IMG/M metagenome (GOLD analysis project Ga0075753, IMG submission 67820) | Microgenomates (Gottesmanbacteria) bacterium GW2011_GWB1_49_7
CAACAGCACGCAGAACGCGGATGTAAATGCTGTTGCAAATCAGAAAGCCAGGTATCTACGTAAGGAGCAATCCCCAAGTAGTAGCGGGGCGCTGGCAGCCCCATCGGTGCATCGTTGGGATAACCATCGCTGGGCGGTGGTCGCGTGAGCAATGTTGCGAGCCGAAGAACCCCCTCACTTCAGGGTGGGGAGGATGTCAGGTCAAGTCAATCCTTCGACCGCGCCCTGCTCGGCGCGATGGTCAGCACTGTAGACAATATAACCGCGAACGCCCCGGACGTGCCGGACGAGTGCCACTTGAGCAACACGGTGCATCCAGAATGCGCGGCCTGCATGGGGCGGGGCAGGCACGCTTGTTCCAGGGGAATCAAGATTCTAAGACAGAGACAGGAGGCACTGAAATGACGCCAGAAACAGAATTATCGCTGGAATTTAAGAGAAAAGCAAAGGAAAGAATCGACGCACTCATCGCAGTCGGGGAATGGTCCAAACTGACCATGAAGGAGCGGGTATATTATCTCATTATAACCGCAGAAAAATGGCGCGAGCAACACGACGGTGAAACAGGCGCAGCTTGGGATGAAGTAGCTTTCATCTTGGACATAGCCGAGTTCATCCAGGACGCATCGACAGCCGACCCGTTCCTGGACTACCGGGAGGAAATCGCATGATTGAACTATCTTCACGGGAATGCACCCGCTGCAAGCACACCTGGAACCTGCGAAACCCCAAGGAGCCGAGGGTCTGCCCGAGATGCAAATCTCCATACTGGTTCAAACCCAGGAAGAACAGGGCGGTGAGGTAATGTCTTATCACGACAACTACGAAGATATGGTGGGCGAATTTCCAAAAGAGATAAGGGTCTGCCTCCAGTGCGGGGCCATATTTGTCACCAATCCCGTCGCCAAGGAAGCCCACATGCTTTAGCGGTGGGGGGGAATTGGCGACCATAAACTATTTATGATTGAAGAGTTATATCTATGTTGATGAAACTGACACTCAAAATCAAGCTCTGTACGACCCCAGAACAACATGCGTCCTTGCTCCGGACTATGGAACAATTCAATGCCGCCTGTGATTATATAGCCTGCATTGCGTATGAGTTGAGATGCGCTGGTAAAGTCAAGCTCCAACCCATAGTTTATCGTGAAGTCCGTGAACGGTTCGGGCTGTCCGCACAGATGGCGGTTCGTGCCATCTCCAAGACTTGCGAAGCCTACAAACTCGATAAGAGTGTCCAGCCGCACTTCCGACCGCACGGTGCGATGGTTTACGACCAGCGCATTCTCAGTTGGAAAGAAATAGATAAAGTTTCCATCCTGACACTCGATGGCAGGTTGATTCTGCCGATTGTTATTTATGATTATTTCAAAGCCAAGTTGGACAATCGCATCCGGGGCCAAGCCGACCTGATTCTGATTGATAATATATTCTATCTCTGCGCGGTTATCGAGGCTCCAGATGCCGAGCCAATCGATGTAAAAGGAGTCCTCGGCATCGACCTCGGTATCGTGAATATAGCGGTCGATTCCGATGGTGACACGCATTCCGGCGCGACTGTTGAAAAGGTGCGTAGCAAGACCGCGAAACTTCGTACCGCGCTCCAGACCGCAAACTCCAGAAGCGCCACGCTGACCGCATCGCGGCTATTAATACCGCCGCAAGGGCGCTCGTCAATGCGCCTATTGTTTCGGACGCTTTTTTGAACCATGTTGTTCCTCCAGTTACAAGCCCACACTCTTTAGAGGTGGGTTATTGACAGACCATTTGCCGAGGAGTGCAGATACCGGAGGGGCCACGGAATGCCCAGTATGTAAGGCTGACTGGGGGAATTAGATGGACTTCGCCAAGCACGAGCTGAACGAGGCTCTAAAGAAAACGCCAGAGGACGATTGCATCGCTCGCGTGGACACCGGGTTCTGCCATGCGTGCAACGGTCACGACCTCAAATGCCCGACCTATCTGCCGCCTCAACGCCCTGTGATTGGGCCGGAGGGACCGTAATGGCCTGCGCGGAGTGCCCCCGGTGCGGCTGGCAAGGGAACGAGACGCAATGCCCGAACTGCGGATATTCTCCGCTAGTATTCGACGTGGAGGGCAATCACGATTAACTCTTCCCCACTCAGAGCGGGTTTCTCTCTCCAACCATGAAAGCCGGGTCTCCATATCTAGGCAATTTGTGAGACTCCAGCAATCAAAAACCTGCTCTTATTTTTTTAATGGGAAAAGCAGGTGTATTTAAAGGTATCTAACACAACCATTTTATACTTGCAAAGAGATATAGGTATCCAATAAACAGCTCGCACCTGCGATACACACCTTTTGGGTCGGGCAGAACAGGAGAATTTCAAGATGGCAGAAAAAGACATCATAGTCAAGAACGTTACAACTGTCCAGTGCAAAAGACAACCGAACGGTAAGATGAAAAAAATCGGGGACAGGAGTTGAAACTATGACAACGACAACTAGAGGCAGGAACCAGGACCGGAGACAGCGCAGCAAGGAACCGTGGGAACGCGGGAAGGGCGCGAAAAAGATAGGCAACCCGAGGTACGCCCCGGTGAAGAAGTGCTACAAAAAGGCCAGCGGCAAGAAGGTCTGCACGAAGGTCTACGTACTCAGGAAGAGGCGGTGAGCGAGATGGCGAAATTCAAATGTAAAATAACCACATTTAAAGACGGATATAGAATCAAATGCAAAACTCATGCAGGCGCTAAGGATTTAGTTGACTACATGGTGGATAAAAAACACGTACAGAACCTACACACATTAGGGTGGCGTTTACTCCCCGCAGATACGGCGGCATCAACTATATTAATTCATCCAGAAGAGATTGCAAGCAAGGGCTATGTGAAAGACGTAATCCAAAGCATAATCGATGGGTGATTGCTATGGCAACAAGAGCAGTTTGTTCCGGAGACGTGTTCGACACAATCAACAATGATAATTTAATCCAGCACTTCATCGGCAAGCCCCCTAAAACCGGGAGCATGAACGACTTCAAGACCGTGTTCGCCAAGGCCAAGGCGATGCGAAAGAAATATCCATATCCTCGTTATAGCATTGAGATAAAATGCGACATAACCAAGGAGTGATTGACCATGCCGAAGAAGTGCACTAACAAGGACATTACGTCGATAAAATCCATACTGAAAACTGGCAAAGTAAAGTACAACAAAATATCCAAGGCTGGAAATAAGTGTATCGTTACCGGCGTGGTCCGCTCAATCAATTACTCAACATACGAGGATTTTACGAATTATCCACAGATTTCTAACTGCTTGGTCGCATTCAAGTACAAAAAATGCAGGCGGTGATTGAACATGTCCAAGAAACTAAAACGCACGGCTGGGAACGCAAATAAGTTGCCGAACGGGTATGTATTGCAATGCTACGAGGCTCAATCTCTATGGCAGGGCGGTGGATGGGACGCAAAATGCGTATGCGTCCCATCGGGGGAAAAACCAATCATAGATTCGCCAGGTAACCTCTATATTGGCCCTAAGACATGGGACATTGAAAGAAAATCAGATATTGGAAACATACGCATGGGGTTGAGGACAAAATCAATAGACCGCGCTATATCATGGAAGAAAAAAAGAGAATCGCCTGGCATCCCAGCAGAATGGCTCAGAGAAGAAATCATGGACGCAATTAACCGCAGACGCGGGGGGCGGAAATAATGCGTGTCGACGAGTCTAAAAAACCATCGTTTTGTAAATCAAAGAAGCACGCAAAGCTTTGCAAAGCTATTGGCAGAACGTTCAAAACAAAATCATTTGCAATCACAGAGGTCAGCGGCGGAGAGAATTGCGACAAATTAGCTCAATTATTCCAAGCTAAAGGCGAAGAAACATTTATCCTCCGCGACTCTGAGCGTAATAAATGGAACGTAGTTCACTCTTCAAAGGGGCGCTAACCATGCCGCTCGCAGAGAAGGCCGCAGGAGTTGCCGGGTTCATGGTCGGCGGTCCACCGGGCGCGATGGCGGCACGCAAGGGCGTTGCAGCGGGCAGGTACGGTCTCGGGGCAGCGAAGAAGGCTAATGCGGCGCGGAAGGACTACGCAGAGGCCAAGAATGCCAAAGAAAAACATAACTCGCCCTCGGTGAAGTGCGAGGGCAAATGGAAAGAACTGTACGAACTGGTTGCGGCCAGGGAGCGGCTGCTCGACCGCCATCCATTATCGCATCCGGGCAGAGCGGAGAAAAGCAGAGAATTTAAGACTAAAATCGACATTGCCTATGACGAGCTGATGGCCTGCGAGTGCAGGGAGAACAGGTGCAGGAGGTAAAAGCATGGCAGATAAAATCAGAAAAGAATACAGGGTATGGCGAAAGAAATCCGGCGACCAGCGGGAGACGCAGGGTCACTACATCTTGGCAGACACCAAAAAAGAGGCAATCAGGTCCGTGCTCCGTAAGGGCGAGTCACCGAAAGACCTCGATGCCATTGTCTGGAAGAAAGGCACATATTTTGAGATGAGACGCACCCCCGGAGCTAAGTGCTTCCTTGAGACTGGGAAAAAGTGCAGGGGGAAGTAGATTGCCGAAGAAATGCCTCCAGACCCACCCAGAGCCGAAATATCCGTTCTGCAATAAAGGCCACCGACTGATGCAAATCTACGACAAGCGCAGGAACGCGCTGGTCTGGGATTGCCCGATATGTATCCAAAGGATGCGTGGTTAAATGCCCTGCCCAAAAGGTTACATCAGGAAATCGATTTCCCGTGCCAGCAATAAGCCAACGATGTTCGACACACTATACTGCGTCAAGAAAACCAGCAAATACAAATCCAAGCTCGTAGGCAAGTCCCAGGCCGATGCGGTCAAGGCGCTCAAGGGTGAAGGTTTCAAATGCTCCAGGACGTACAGCAAGCAGCACCCGACCACGTACTGTACAAAAAGGCTCAGTGGCGGGAAAGGGGCGGTCCGACAGATTGTCATTACTCATCAGGATTTCACATTCAAGCAGAAAACATCAAAGAGCGCGAAGGTTTTGAACGTTGAGCAAGGCGACCATTTCCAGGCCACGAAAACAGATTGGAGGAAACAATCTTGACCGAAAGTACACCGGGCATGGGCGGCGGGGATGACCCCAATGTGACTATGAGGGACATGGTAATAGAGATGAGAAGCGACCTTAAATGGATAAAAGACAAACTAACTGGGGTATGCACAGAGGTATACACCGAGCACCCGAAAGAGCACCGTGCCCTAGAGGAACGCTTGCAAGAGGACAAGAAAGATACAAAAGCAACGACAATCGCAATTATAGCCGTAATCATATCGGCGATATCCACCGCAATCGCGGCGGCAGCAATAATAGGAGGCTAAAAACATGACACCATTTATGGCTGTAGCCCTGCTAATCGGGCTGGCAATAGGAATTTTATACAAGACCTACGCGCCTTACGCGCAGAAAAAGAAGGCTGGCAAGATAAATGAGTTCGACCGAGCATACCTGTGGACCGCAATAGTCGCGTTCGTAGGCGCACTGATGACGGCGCTCTCGATGTTCTCAGACGCAGCCGTAGCTTGGGCGCAGGGATGGCCTTTCGGCAGCGGATACGCGGCAATCGTGGGATTCGGATTCGTATGGGCGGTCGGCTGGAACTACGGCGCAAACGAGGCTCTAAAGCGCGTTCCCGCGAAAGAGGAGAAGCAGGAAGTGGGCTAGAGAGCTTGGAAAGACCACTATCAAGCCGAACCGGAAGAACTGCGAGGCCGAGGGCGGCGAGTGGGTTAAATCGACCAAGAAGTGCCTTTTAGAGTGATTATTCATTCGGCAGGCTCGGAATCTTCCCGACCAACATTTTCCGCACGTCCAGGAACGCTTCTGACTCGAAATGTCTTACGAAATATTGGAGGTCGCTCAGGAAGGGCGTATCCTGGAGCACTTTGATGTCGCCGAACCCGAAGGCAATCTGGCCGTTGTATGGCACCCGCTCCCACGCGGAACCATCCGGGGTTTTCCGGTCGGAATAGCCATTAACTATATCTAGCACGGCTTTCGCGCTCATCATAATGGTGCAGTCAATCAACTCAGGAGCCATATACTCGACCATTTCGACAGTTTCATCGTCGCCAAAGAAGAATATCCTAGATAGGATTTCCTCACCTTCATGCGTCACAATGAGCTTGGTTTTCTTGCCGGACTTGAAATAGTATTTCTTCTTGATAGCTTTCGTGTCCAGCTTATCGTTGGATTTCCGTACAGAATAGGATAGAATCTTGGTAATCAGCTTGGCCATAGAATCTCGGATTGGGGACGACATTTATTTCAACTCCAGCTTAATAGTTTTTAATAGAACCCCGATATCTATTACGCACAATATCACCACAATCAGGGATGGCACTATAAGTTGTATTAACTCGGTCGCCATACCTATACCTATGCCTATAAACCCTATGAGGAAACTTACACTCAAGATAGTTAGGCGTACAATATTAAATTCATCCATCTTCCTCAGCCTCCACTTTAACGACCGCATGGCAAACCGTACAATACAAACGAGTTACGCGAAATATGTCTCCAGAAAAAACAGTGTTGTCGCCCAATTTATAACTATCTTCGACCTGGTACGGCACCAAATATCCCTGATGGCAGCAGGACATTATTTCAGCCCCCACCGTGTCCGGACCATCGCGGCAATGCCTGCAATCGCGCCGTTCGCGTATCCTGCCATAGTTTCGACCGCTCCCGCATCCATCGCGTCCCCAATTCGAGGATTGAAGTAAATCTCGCCCAGGTAAGGTATCCTCACCTTCTCGGCAAGCGCCCGGACGCTGCTCGGCTCGCCATAGGGGATGAACGGCATGTGGCACTTGGAGCAAGTCACAGGATGCGCCCCACACTCTGGGCACTCACTCTGGGTCTGCCCCGCGATTATGCCGAGCAGGGGAATCTCATGCTGCACAGCGAGGGAAACACACCTCATATTATTGTCCAAACTTACCCCTCGTGGAACGGACACAAGTATCCCGCCGACGCGACTTTTAAACAAGCTGCCTGCAACCGCCAGGGGCGTGACCGCGCTGGGGGCCATGTCCATGATAATCACATCTATCTTCTTGCCGAGATTGAAATCCACGTCCCCGTTAAGTACCGCCACCAGAAAATCCTTCTCGGTCTGCCCGGTCCAGGAAATGCCAACGTCGTCTTTCCACATTAATTCGGAGGAGAAAACAGACATATTCTTATTCACGGTCGCGGCCATCAATCTTCGTTCTGCGTTGAAAGCCAGGGCCTTGCCCTTGACCCCGAACACCCTGGCTAGGTTGGGCGCGGTCAGGTCGCAGTCTACCACGGCCACGGTATTTGTCTTGGACAATTCTAGTGCCAGAAGTGCGGAAGTCGTGGACTTTGACACCCCGCCCTTGCCGGACATGATGCAGATACAGACTGATTTCGCCAATGGGTCTTTGTTGAATAATTGCAATTACGTCACCGGAACCAATATATCCACAAAGATATAAATATCTATGGATTAATAAGGGTGCGGTGACGTAAATAACAATTTCGAACATAGACATAAACCTAATCAGCAAGCTCCATGATAACGGTCCTCAGAGTGCCTACAAACTAGCGATGGATATGAAGAAACCAATCGCCATCGTCAAAAAGCGATTGAACTTCTTGGTCGAGAGCGGTGCGGTCGTGGAACTGGAAGGCGGAAGAGCAATTGAGTTTGAGGTTCATCCGGTTCTCAGGAGTGACAACCACATCAGGGAAATCATGGGCTACGCTGAGAGAATAGTCAATCTTATCGACACAATCAGCGATACCAGGGCCGAGGGCGTTGAAGCCATCTTCAAATATATCATGCTCCAGACAGCGGTGGAGAGGTTGAGACCTAAATAGATTCATCTACATATTTTAATACACATCGGTTAAATAGTCAAGCAACCTCTCTATATTCATAAAAAGAAAAGGAGGTGCTCAAACCATGAAAAAGGGAACATGCAAAGCAGTTCGCGGAAAGCGCGGTCTGTATGTTTGCAGATTAATGAACGGAAAAGTTCGATTCAGTAAATCGAAGCGCTATTGATTTTCATAAAAAAAGCTGGCACAAAATGCGTCACCACGTCTTTTATGTGCCAGCAACTATTTCTTTCAGGATGGTTCTTATAGGCATTTTACTTTCTTCTTGGTCTCAATATCTATTTCGCACGTGCGGAATCCAGTTGTTTCCAGGAGGGTCGGTACGCCCCCATAGCGTTGCGCGAGGCGCATGGCTGCCGGGTCTCTGTCCACGTCCCGGAGCGTTACTTCTCCGGATGCAATCTCTTTCTGCAACATCTTCTTGGCAGTGGGGCAAACCCCGCAGCGGTCACTGAACAACAGCACTCTTTTCGACATTCTTCTCGCTCCTTTTTTTCTGGATGCAATCTAACCTGGCCGGGCAAATCGTACAAAGATAGTTATTCATCAAATCGATATGGCCGAGGCAGGACGGAACGCTCTCATCGGGCATTAGCACTCCTATCTCCGCGCACTACAAACTCGCCGATGCGGTCTTGATTGATACTTCCGAGCACGTCATACTTTTTCTGAATGAATTTCTTGGTGTACTTGCTCAGGGGCGTGGCAATTATAGCGCCTAAAATTGGCTGGCCGACAATTGCGCCGATTCCAGCTCCGACAACGGCTGCGGTGACATCATCTATCATCGATTCTTTCGGCATATGAGACTATATACGCGACCACCGATAAAAACCTTTTTATTCCAGAACTCCTTATCTTACCTCGGTGACGCAAACATGGGAGTTGTAGACGAATTAAAGAACTTGAACGCAATCTTATATGCGCTCCGGCAGTCCTTCGAAAAGCTGGATACGAAGGAGATGGTCAAGACCCTGGACCGCTACGAGAAGGTTGCGGCGAAATTTATTGAAGTTTTAGAATTAAATACCGCAGCCATAGAAGCAAACACCGCTGAACTAAAGAAAACAAAGCGATAATTATATATATTGACTTCTCCATATAGATGCTTAGTAGCTCGCAACGGTGTACACACACTTCTGCTGTTTCGAGTCAAATTCAGGAGGAAAAAGACTATGAAATATACCAAGAAATGTGAAGCCAACCGTTCACTCGTCGGTGCAGGTGTAGGAACCTTAGCTGGCGGATTCCCATTCGGAACCGCTATCGGTATGGTAGCAGGCAACGCGACCTGCCCAACCAGGAAGAAAGGCATAATCAGCCGAGTCGTAGGTTCTGCTAAGAGCGCAATCACCCCCAGCACCTACGTCAAGTAGACGGGAGATTGAACGCAATGGCAATCATTGACAAAGCAGTTGAAGAGTATAACGGAGTTCTCCGTTGGAAGAATCGCCAGGTTGCGAAGTTCAACCCGAAGTCGGAACTCGGTCTCGGACTCAAGCGAAAGGCGCTGCTGTTTGGTCGCCGGAAGAACAAGCAGCAATTGGGTCCAAGGATGGACAGGTTCCAGGGTCAGATGCGTCAGACAATAACCGAAGAGATACAGGCTCCCGCCTCAACGACCGGCAGTTTCAAGCTCATCGGGTCCAGATAATCTCACGATTACTCCCCCCTTTTGGGTGGTTCGTTACTCGTGGCGAGCCTCCCGCTTATTTTAACTAATAGAATTTTAATTTTCGATAGGTTTATATACTATTTTGCGATTACCCCTAATGCCGGACAGAACATCCGGAAGGGTGACGCAATATGGGTGAGACGAACGAGAAAAAGAAAGTGTCAGGGGTGGACAAGCAGAACAATACACAAAAGGCACAAGAAATGTGGATGCTGAAAAGGATAGAGGCAGCAGGGCTTGTGTGCGATGTGGTGCATGAGGTATTTGATACTGCCCGTACCTTCGGTGGCGATAAGCATGGTGACATACTTAATTATGATAAATCGATAGAACGTTTCCAAGATGGTAAGCGCATCCTCATAAAACACCCTCGCCATTATCTCGGAATAACATGGGTGCGGTTGTACACCAAAGCGCAATGGAAAGCCAACTACCGAAAAGAGGGTGGCAGATTCCTCGGTGGTTTCGTCGCCGAGGGCAGGGCGAATTGCTCTGAATTGGAAAAACATTATAGCAAACGCAAGGGGCGTCTTATCGCCACGGGCAGGGCATTAAAAGATTATGACAAACAACAGAGGCGTTGCTGATGTGGAAACCTCTCAGGTCCAGGAGGCGGCAAGGCCGGGAGAAGGGCTGCGAGAATCCGCCGAACTCGGGCAAGCGGAAGGAACTGAACTCAAAATGGGGAGAGGCCTAATATGGCACACTGCCCGTTCTGCGGTATTGACCATCTGATTTTTGATGCGAACAGTTCTGATACGTATCTGCGCCATCTCCAGGAGCATGAGAAAAACGGGGATATTGAAATCCGACTTCAAGGGAGGTCCAAATAATGGAATGTCGAATCTGTCACGAGGAACCGACGGACGATACAGGCATCGTACAACTTAACGGGGACACGTTCTGTCTGACTTGCTGGATGAACGATGCAGTCAGACTCTATGTTATGCATTTTAAGATTATTGCGGGATTCCTGAAGATTCTCCAGGAACACCAAACCGTTATAGAGAAGTATGAACACCAGGCAGAGTGTTTTAACATGCCAAAAGAGCCGAACCCAGGACGAGCAATAGTATTGTTGCCGAGGTAATTAAAATGTCTCTCTGCGACAACCACACGAAAGAAGTTCTCACCGGCCTTAAACCGCTCGCGGCATTCAGAATGCTTATTTGCAGGAAATGCAGAAAAGGAGGTACATAATGCCAGCAAAATTCTCGACCACGATAAAACAAGTGTACTGGTCGATGAAACTTCTCGACCACTCTTTCGTAGGTCATTTCTGGGAATATAAAGAAGATATCAAACACTGGAAACGCCTGGAGAAGTTATCTGCTCCATGCGACGGCGTGTTCCTGCTCGGCAACAAACATATTCGGGTAAAGATTCTTGAGATTAAGAAGATAAAACGAATACACATGCCAGAGCGGTACGCGTCTCAGATTTCAACCAAGGACTGCTGGGCCTTGAAGTGCCAGCTCGTGGAGACCGCGCCATGATGCAAACTCACCGCGTTCCGGCGTATTTCGAAGGCAATCTAGTCGGTTGCGCCCAGTTCGAAACCAAGACGGGTCGGTATATCGGGTTGCAAATGCTCTGCAAGGATTGCAAGAAAAAGAAATTATGCCAGCACGCGAAAAAAGAGAAAGGAGCTGCGGTACAATGACCCGCTGGATATGTTTTAATCACCGTAAGTCGATAATATTTGACAGTAGCGCGAACGCGCCGAGGTGTCCCGAGTGCAAGTGCGACGATATCGCCGTGTACAGCGGCACCCGCCCTCTAACGGCGGTTATCGAAAGAAAAGAAAAGGGAGCGGAATTAATAATCGAGGGAATCAAGCCGCTGGTTCAACCCGAAGTTAAAGAATTTGCACCAGCGGTCAAGAAGGAAACAAAAAAGGAAGTAGAATCGGATGGGAAAAAAGAGGATGGGAGGTGGTTTTAGTGGGAAAAAACGGCATGGCAAAAGGAAAAGCAGGGGAGCGGGAGCTTGCTGAGCAGCTTCGCTCCCTCGGGCTGGGCGATGGCATCCGGCGCGGCCAGCAATATAGTGGCATGGAAGCCCCGGATATTGTCGGCCTCGATGGGATACACCCGGAATGCAAGCGTCAAGAGAGATTAAACATTCAAGACGCTATGCTACAGGCGGTTACAGACTGTCTACCTGGTGTGATGCCAGCGGTATTCCACCGGCAGAACCGAACGCCCTGGTTAGTCACGATGCGATTAACAGACTGGGTAGAGTTATATAAGCAATCACGGAGAGCTTAATATGGGACATATCAATCCGAGGGAAGGTGAGTAAGATGCCATACGTCAGCATAAGATGTGAGAATTGTGGAAAGATATTCGGGTGGGATTGCGTTGGAACACACGACATTTGCCCACATTGTCGTGAACAAACAAAATGCAGAGGGAACGAGTGCTTATCAGATGGTTCACCGTTGCCTGAATCACACTGGCGTGTATTAGAACTCGATGGCTACACGAGGCCGGATGAGAGCGAAGGGAGGGAGTGAATGAGAACCGAAAGGGAAATTAAGAATATATGCTTAAAACACTTAAAGATTGTTATGGTTTTAGCCCACTATCTGACGAATGTAACGCTGAGATATACGCTCACGGGCAAGTCTTAGAGTGGGTTCTGAGGAAAGATGAAGGGAGGAAATGAATGAGCAGACCGCTAATTATGTGTCTTTGTGGTTCAACAAGATTTACCCGTGAAATGTTGTTGAAACAGTGGGAACTGACCAAACAGGGCTTTATTGTGCTTTCCTGGTGCGCATTACCTGATGATTATTACAAAACAGACGAGAAATCCCACATCGGCGACCAAGAAGGTGTAAAGGCGTTGGTTGATGAAGTACATAAACGAAAGATTGATTTGGCCGATACTGTTCATGTGCTTAATTTCAATGGATATATAGGGGAATCTACACGTAGCGAGATAAATTATGCTATCGCGCATGGGAAGCCAGTGACCTATGAGGAAGCGGATGAGAGCGAAGGGAGGGTGAAACCGGAAACAATACGCAAAGTGATTACCGAATACATCGACACGATTGGGCTGGATGCGAGGGAAAATTATCGAGAGCACTACAACGATGAGGATGTGATTGCCATGCTCAAGGACATCGAGGATAACTTGATTGCGGAAATAGAGAAGGGCGGTGATGCGTGATGGCAAAGTTACGATATAATATACATCACAGACCAAGCGGAGGTAGTATTCATATCGAGGGGGAAAGTACAAAAGAGTTACATGAAATAGAGCAGAGCGAATGTTCAAAACGTAATTGGAAAGATTATGATTGTTGGAGGGAAGTGATACCATGATAAAGGGCGGTGAGTGAATGAAATGGAATGATGAAATGTTTGAAAAAATCATGTTGTCGTATAAGAATCTATTAAACAATGGCTGGATAAAACCGCCAGTAAGGACATTGTTGTATCAGTTGATGGGCGACTACCCCGATTGGGATAAAAAGCATTATGGGCAGTTATGTAGTTTTATGCAACGCAAAAAAGACGAGGGTAAATTAGAGTACGGACTTTTCTCATCAAGTAGCGGTGGAGCACACACACTCGTACCAACGCAAAAAAAGATTGATGAACAGATTGAATTGTGGAAAAACACAACACCTGTTAGATTGCATAAGGACAATTGTTTGTGGTTGATTTTCCACGAACACGAAGGCATGATTCCAACCTTAAAAAAGATGTTTGATTACGAGGTCGGCTCATTTTCTTCACAGGGTCAGATAAGACACGAACATTTACACGAAGTAATGTCCGAAGCAGAGGAAACCCTAACGGAACTCGGCGGGGATGAAATACGGGTTATTGGGATTGCCGACTATGATATTTATGGTGCAAAGAACATAGAAAATGGGCAGGGACACATAATCAGAAATCACTCTGAATGGATAGAATCTAATTTTACTGCAACGTTCATATTATACGGCATTACAGAGAATCAAATAAAGAAAGTCGGATTAGACGCTAACGATGAACATCAGTTTGATGGTTGGTTGCAACGTTATGGTTTGCAAGCATTTCGGCGCGATATACGAAAATTGATTGGTATGAACTTGAAGGGCGGTGATGCGTGATGCCGGAATGCACTTGTAAAGAATCTTGGACTATATTTCGTTGCGCTCAATGTAAAACCGAATATCCACGAAAGGACTTAATTATAAACTCTCTAAATGATGAGATTTGCCCCAAATGCAAACATTATACGGGCGGGGAACTTAGAAGATTGCCATGCCCAGCACATAGTGAGGTGCGCTGATGCCTCCTCGCAAAGCCCAGGTTGAGAAGTTCATCCAATTCCTAAAGTCCAGCAAGGGCGGTCAACCGTTGCCAGTCGGTTTCGTGTCCCTGAACAGGCTCAACAACCTCTATTTCGCTGCTTTTTCTGTGCATTTCCCGAGAGGCGGCCACGTCGAAGTCTCGGTAGCTGAGGATGGGCGCGGAAACGCATCTAAACTCGCAATACAGCCTGTTTCTACCAAGACAGTAAACTCTTACTCAGTGATATCGAGCGGCTCCACAGAACGCACGGCAATCACTATTGCGGCCTTGGTCAGGGCGTACAATATTCCTCAGATGCAGTATAGGGCTGCATGGGACGCGAAAGAGAAAATGCTGGTAATCGAGATTAAGGAGTTGAAAGCATGAAACTATACGAGCATGGAGATATGGCAATGGTGGAGATTGAGAGACTACCCGACGGGCTGACGGAATCAGCATCGAGGATACTGCTGGAGGGCAAGAGCAACCAGCATTGCCACCGAGGAAACGGTACATGGTATCCGCGCGTTA
>Ga0075753_114_pt1 | contig 14040 bp, 10 predicted proteins | sample RifGroB1_FD_67820 | JGI IMG/M metagenome (GOLD analysis project Ga0075753, IMG submission 67820) | Microgenomates (Gottesmanbacteria) bacterium GW2011_GWB1_49_7
CCGGCCTGGCCCCGTCGTTCCGCAAGCGGGCGATCGGCTACGCGATTAGGGGGAAGGCCTGATGCCGCGCGGCGACCGGATGGCGCGCAGCGGCGGCTGGCAGCCGCATCCCCGCCGGCGTCAGGACCGGGAAGCCGCGGAGACAGATGCCGGCGGCGTCGACGAGGTCCCACTGAGCGTCATCTTCCGGGACCGCCAACATGGAGTGAATCAGGGCCTGCTGCCCGGGGCCGAACACCACCGTCCCGTCCTGAACGAGCCCGGACCACGCCATCGCGCGCCGGATCTTGTCGGCATCCGGCTTGACCGTCTGGACGTGGACCTGGACGCCCGCGATGCGCGCTTCCCGCTCCAGGATCTCGCCGAGCACCCGCTGGTAGGCGACGTCCTCGATCCGAACCCGATGGATTTTCAGCCGTTGGGTCGCCTTGATGATCACGCCCGACTGTTCGTAGGCGGTCCAGTGTCCCTTGACGGCCTCCAGGACGTAGAGGCGTCCTCGCGTCGAGTCCTGGTGGCGCGATTGCCCCGCCACCACCATCGCCGAGCTGGCCGCCGTGTCCCGCTTGGAGATGGCCGGGTCGAAACCGGCCTCGACGGTCAGATCGCCCGGCCGATCCGGCTCGTCGCCGATCCCGCAGTACCGGATCCACTCCTCACGGAAGGGCTTGAGGGTCGTGAGATCGAGGAACTCGGCCCCGAACTCCTGGCGGAAGACCGCCTCACCGAGCTCGGCGCGGGCCGCCTCAAGTTTACCCTCGACTATAAAGAAGCGGTGACCCCCTCGGAAATCATTTTTATTTGCGTGGGCACTCCGGCTACCGACGCAGGTGAGGCAGATTTGTCCAGTGTATTTTCGGCCGCGGAAAACATTGCGAAAGCGATTGTCGGCTACAAAGTGGTCGTGACCAAAAGCACCGTACCTCCCGGCACCAATAAAAAAATCGGGGAGATTATTACCAAACATAAACCCGAAGGATCTTCCTTCGCGATTGCATCCGTGCCGGAATTTTTACGCGAGGGATCGGCAATCGAAGACACATTGCACCCGGATCGGGTGGTCATCGGTACGACTTCGGACCGCGCCCGAGCGCTCATCATCGAATTGCATAAATCCATTGACGGCAAGATAGTTTTTTGTAATCTGGAAACGGCGGAGCTTATTAAGTATGCATCCAATGCCCTGTTATCCACGAAAATTTCTTTTGCCAACGCGATCGCATTGCTTTCGGAAAAAGTAGGAGCGGATGCGGAACGGGTGTTGGAAGCCGTCGGGTTGGACAAGAGATTGGGGAGAAGTTTTCTGTATGCCGGCGTTGGGTACGGCGGGAGCTGCTTCCCCAAAGATGTGAAAGCACTTATCGCCATAGCGGGAAAGTACGGGTATGACTTTACGCTTCTGAAGGCCGTTGATGACATTAACAAAAAAACCGCAGAACACTTTGTCGCAAAAATCATGAAACATTTCGACAATAACGTAAAAGGGAGAACGTTTGCGGTACTGGGGCTTTCGTTTAAGCCGAATACGGATGATATGCGCGAGGCGCCCTCTCTGTACGTTATCACCAAACTTGTTTCGCATGGGGCCAATATAGTCGCGTACGATCCGGTCGCGATGGAAAACGCAAAGATCGTCCTGCCGCACGCAGTGAGATACGCGAAAGATGCGTATGCGGCCGCCAATGGCGCGGATGCGGTGGTAGTAGTTACCGAATGGAATGAATTCCGGCAGCTCGATTTGGTGCGATTGGCCAAGAATTTGAAACAGTCAGTACTTTTTGACGGGCGCAATATCTATGAGCCGACGAAAGCAAAAGAACTTGGGTTTATCTATTACGGCGTGGGGAGAATGTGATAGAATGAAAGGAAGGATTATGGTGAAGAAAGTACTCATTACCGGCATCGCAGGGTTCGTCGGAAGCCACTTGGCAGAGCTTCTTTTGAAAGAAGGGCACGAGATTTATGGGTTAGTGCGATCACGAAGCAAAACCGACTATATCGAACCGATCGTCAACAAACTTCATCTTGAGGACGCGGACCTCATGGATACCCATAGTTTATACACACTCATTTCCCGGATTAAGCCGGACTACATCTTTCATTTAGCCGCCCAATCGTTCGTGCCCACCTCGTGGGTGTCTCCGTCGGTGACACTCGAGGTCAACATTGTCGGGAGCGCGAACCTGTTTGAAGCGGTACGCATGTCGGGTATTGATCCGGTGATTCAAATTGCCTGTTCGAGCGAAGAGTACGGCCTGGTACACCCCAACGAGCTTCCGATTAAGGAAACTAATCCATTGCGACCGCTTTCTCCGTATGCGGTATCGAAGCTTGCCATGGATTATCTGGGGTACCAATACTACCAATCGTACAAGATCCGCATTATGCGGACGCGAGGCTTCAACCATACCGGCCCCCGCCGAGGGGACACGTTTGCCGAGTCTAACTTTGCCAAGCAGATTGCCCTTATAGAAAAAGGCAAGCAGGAACCGGTCATTCGCGTCGGGAACCTTGACGCCAGCCGCGACTATAGCGACGTCCGCGATATGGTTAAAGGATATCTGGTCGCAGTAGAAAAATGCGACCCCGGAGAGGTCTATAATATTTGTTCGGGGACAACGATAAAAATCGGAGACATGCTCAAACTTCTCCTTTCGTATTCCAAAGTGAAAGTGGAGACGAAAGAAGATCCCGCAAGAATGCGGCCCAGTGACGTGCCGGTGCTTTTGGGAGACAACAGCAAATTTGTGGCAAAGACCGGGTGGAAGCCGCAAATCCCCTTTGAGAAGACGATGGAGGATCTCCTCAACTACTGGCGCGAGCGGGTCTAACATCGACTTTTTATGAAGGTAGTAGTTGTTATCCCCACGTATAACGAGCGAGAAAATATTACACTGCTCCTTGATCAGCTTGCGGATGCTCTGGACAAAGTAAAAAAGCACGCCATTTCCTATTTGGTGGTCGACGACACCTCCCCGGACGGAACTGCCCAGGCAGTTGCGGCGTACCAGAAATCCCACAAAAATGTACACATCATCCTCGGGAAAAAAGAGGGATTGGGCAAAGCGCTTCTTCGGGGCATGACCCACGCGGTGAAGACCATGGGCGCGGATATCATTCTTCAGATGGATGCGGATTTGTCTCACGATCCGAAGATTGCTCCAAAGTTTCTTGCCGCGCTTGACAATGGCGCAACATTTGTCGTGGGCAGTCGGTACATACCGGGTGGGGCAATACCGGAAAATTGGGGACTGACCCGGAAAATCTACAGCGTGCTCGGCAATAACATCGTTCGGTTTGTGCTCGGACATCTGTCAGTGCATGACTGGACCGGGGGCTACCGCGCCTACACGAAGAAATTTTATGAAGAAATTCACAGTGAGATGACGCCATACGGGGGATACGTATTTCAAATTGCTTTTTTGCACAAGTCAATTCACCACGGCGCGCGCGTTAAGGAAATTCCGTTTCATTTTACGGATCGTCTGTATGGTCACTCCAAGATCGCCCCCGCAGAGTATATATTCAACATCTACAAATACATTATTACCGCCAGATGGCAGGAGTTGCTTCGCGGCTCGTTTGGAAAATTTCTGGGGGTAGGTTTCCTTGGATTTATCATCAATGCGGCACTCCTTCTCATTTTGCATGATTGGTTTGGCTGGCAGGCAGCGGCGGCAAGTCTGGTTGGGGCGGCTCTCGCCATATTTTCCAATTTCAACCTCAACAACTTATGGACATTCAGGCAGCACAAAATTTCCGGAGTTGGGCAATACCTCGGAAAACTCGTCCAGTTTTACGGGACGAGCGCGTTCGGTGTTGTCGTCATCCAGACCGGGACCATTTGGCTCGGCGTACACCTGTTCGGTGACAAATATTACTTTCTCTTTTTCCTTATGGGAACAGGGCTCCTCCTTCTTTGGAACTACACCATGTACTCAAAAGTCATTTGGTCAGCCAAAGACTGATCGGCCTCTGGCCGAAAAAAATGTATGAATAAACGATGGTGGCTATTTCCGCTTATCGTAATTCTCATCCTCGCCGCCTATCTGCGGCTCCATGACATTGCCGGCTACATGACGTTTTTGGGTGATGAGGGGCGCGACGTATTGGTGGTCAAGCGTATGATTGTCGACCACAAATTTACGCTTCTGGGGCCGACCGCCTCGGTCGGCGGATTTTTCCTGGGACCAATCTACTATTACTTCATGGTGCCGTTTTTGCGGGCTTGGCAGCTTGATCCCGTCGGGCCTGCGGTGATGGTAGCACTGTTTGGCATTGCAACCGTCTGGCTTTTATTTAAAGTGGGGAAAGATTTTTTTCATCCGTGGGCAGGCCTGTTTGCCGCGAGCTTATACGCACTTTCGCCTTTGGTTATTGCCTATTCCCGTTCGTCCTGGAATCCAAACCTCGTGCCGTTTTTTTCGCTCCTTCTTATGTATTTTCTGTGGTCTGCAGTCGAGAAGAAACGGAAAAATGCTTTCCTTTTGGCAGGAATCGCGCTTGGCATCGGACTTCAGCTCCATTATTTATTCCTTTTCTTGTTTGTGGTGAGTGCAATCTGGCTTGTTTTGCAAAGAAAAACGGCACCTCTGCACACGTCTTTTGCGCTGGTACTTTTGGGATTTGTCATCGGGTATGCGCCGTTTCTGGTCTTTGAAATCCGCCACAGTTTCCCCAATACGCAGTCGATTATCCGATTTGTCCTCGCGGGTGAAGATACCGGAGTAACTGCGGGATTTTGGCGGACGGTTGATGACGTACTTTTCCGTTCATTCGGGCGACTGCTCTTTCGTCTGCCGGACGGATCGCTTTGGGCCAAGCTTCCTCCATGGCAGCTTTACGCGTGGTTTATCGGAACGAGACTTACAGTATTTTTGAGTGTCGTAAATCTCGCGGGTAAGCGAATGAACCGGGCGGCAACATTAGTACTCCTGTGGCTTGCTATCGTGGTCATATTTTTCGGATTTTATCAGAAGGGAATTTATGACTATTATTTCGGCATCATCTTCCCTCTTCCATTTTTGCTCATCGGGCTTTTGCTTCAGCGGGCCAAAGTCGTAGGAATTATTCTTTGGATTGGACTGCTGGTTTTTAACTGGCAGGGGAGGCCATTCTTGCACCCGCCCAACAATCAGTTGGCGCAGGCGCGCCGGATTGCGGAAACCGCACTTGCAAAGACCGACGGCAAGCCGTTTAATTTCGCGCTTATCACCGGGGCCAATTCCGATCACGTCTACAGGTACTTTTTTGAAATTGAGGGCAACGCTCCCGTGACCATAGAAAATAATCAAGTGGATCCGGATAGGAGTACGGTGACCGATCAGCTTATCGTCATCTGCGAACTGTCTGATTGTAAGCCGCTCGGACACCCTTTATGGGAAATAGCGGGATTCGGCAGGGCCGAAATCGTCGGGACGTGGGACGTGCCGTTTGTGAAAATATTTAAGCTGGTGCATTATACTGGAAAAGAATGAAAAATCTAAAGCTATCGGTTGTCATACCGGCATACAATGAGGAGACGAACATCCGTTTGGGAGCGTTGGATAAGGTTTCCCGATATTTGGAAAAACAATCCTACCCTTGGGAAGCCATTATTGTCGACGATGGCGGGAGCGACGGGACGCCGGAGTTGCTGAATGCATTTGCCAAAGCCAACAGGGGCCTGCCTGCCGGCAGGCAGGGTTTTTCCATCATCCATAACCCACACCAGGGAAAGGCGGCAACGGTGATTACCGGCATGCTTGCGGCCCGGGGAGAGATTGTCCTTTTTACCGATTTGGATCAGGCGACGCCGATCACTGAGCTTGCGAATGTGTTGCCGTGGTTTGAAAAAGGGTTTGACGTGGTCATTGGGTCTAGAAACAGTACGCGCGCGGGTGCGCCGTTCACCCGCCGGATTATGGCGCGGGGATTTATGATGCTGCGCGGTATCATTTTGGGTCTTCGGGGCATCGTCGATACGCAGTGCGGATTCAAAGCATTTCGGAAAGAGGTCGCAGAAGATATTTTTGGCCGACTTAAATTATACGGGACGCGGCATACGGTAAGCGGATCCATGGTGACGGCCGGCTTTGATCTTGAGATGCTTTTTCTTGCCAAGAAACAGGGGTATAAGATAAAAGAAGTGCCGGTCGAGTGGCACTATGTGGAAACCCGGCGCGTCAGCCCAATTATCGATTCCATTCAGGGATTTTCTGATATTCTGAAAATTCGCATCAATGCTTGGCGGGGGCTCTATGGGTAAAAAATTGTTCATCGGGTACATACTCGCGGCTTTGGCGCTCTTCTTGTTTTCCTACACGCAGGTAGATTTGAGTCTGACACTTTCACGATTCAGTATCTATCAAACAATACAAAAAAGTTTTCAATATATCGGATATTACCAACGGCCGACTGCGACTGCTCTGTATGTCGGCCTCGTTGGGATCTTTTTCACGCTGTATGGGTTCACACTTTTTGCCGTCCGCCGCGGGAAACTTAGTCACGTCGGCTTGTGGCGCGTCATTATCGCTCTAACTATTATTCTTGTGTTTTCCTACCCGGCATTCTCGTATGACCTTTTCAATTACATGTTTGACGCCAAAACGATCCTCGTGTACCACAAAAATCCGTATCTTGTCACCCCGCTTGAGTTTAGCGGGGTGGAACCATGGCTTTCGTTCATGCACTGGACCCACGAACCGACGAACTACATGCCCTTTTGGATCGTTCTTTCCCTGCCCGCATATCTTCTGGGATTTGGATACTTTCTTGGGATTATGTGGAGCTTTAAGGCACTTGTGGCGGGAGCATACTTGGTGACAATCTGGTTCATTGGGAGAATACTTTCACGGCTGGATGCGAAACATTCACTTCTGGGCATGGCGATATTTGCATTCAACCCCTTAGTGATATTTGAAAGCTTAGTGAGCGGACATAACGATGTGGTCATGCTGGCACTGGCGATGATTGCGTACTGGCTCTATTTACAAAGAAAACGTTTACCATCGTTTTTCGCATTGGCGCTCTCAATTGCGACGAAGCTCATGACCGCGTTCCTCGTTCCCGTCTTTTTCCTCGGGTGGCAGAGAAACTGGGCGCTTTGGGCTATGATATTCGCCTTCATCGCCGTCGGCACACAGCGGGAACTACTTCCCTGGTATGTGATCTGGCTCGTGCCGTTTTATGCGCTATTGCCTCGCCTTGATTGGATGCTGACCATCGGCACCGGCGCATCGCTCGGGTTTCTTTTCTCCTACGCCCCCTTCCTCTATTTCGGCGATTACAACCCTCCTGTGTCGACCTTGAAGCTATGGTGCGTGGCGACCCCGATTATGCTTTCTCTTGTTTGGATTGGGTATCGCCTCATTTGCCCCCCAAACCGGCCTCAGGTATAATTTACTCATGGCTCTTATCAAACGCCGGTGGACGTTCGTGCTTCTTATTGTTGCCGGATTGGTAGTTCTCTATGCCGTTACGAGGCTCACCAACCTCACGAAGCTTCCGATATTTACGGATGAGGCCATTTACATCCGTTGGTCGCAAATTGGCAGCCGCGACGCCAACTGGCGCTTTATATCCCTTGTCGACGGCAAACAGCCCTTGTTTACGTGGATTATGATGGTATTCCTGCGTGTCATCGCCGATCCCTTGCTGGCGGGCAGGCTCGTATCGGTCTTGGCCGGAGCCATGACCACGGTCGGCATGTGGCTGACTGCGCAGGAGTTATTTAAAAGCAAAAAGATTGCCATTGCCGCAAGCCTTCTGTATATCCTCATCCCGTTTGGCCTCATGTACGACCGTATGGCGCTTTACGACTCGCTTTCCGGTGCTCTTTCCATATGGAGTCTGTATCTTTCCATACTGCTTGTCCGCCGAGTGCATCTTGATGTTGCGCTCCTTTTGGGGATGTCCTTGGGACTCGGGATGCTGAACAAAACATCCGGGTTTTTGAGCCTCTACATGTTGCCCGGCACGCTGCTCCTTTTTGACTGGACCAAACAGAACAGGTTTAAACGGTTATTGACGTGGATTGGACTTGCTTTCGTAGCCGCAATTATCTCGGCGCTTATGTACAGCATTCTCAGGCTCTCGCCGCTTTTTGCCATGATCGGACAGAAAGACACAGTATTTATCTACTCATTCAAAGAGTGGCTTGGGCACCCCTTTAATTTCCTTTTGGGAAACCTGCAGGGACTTTTTGATTGGGCCATCGGGTATCTTAGCTGGCCCGTGTTTATAGCCACCATACTGACTGGTTTGTCTCTGTGGAAATGGCCGCGGGAGAAATTACTGCTTCTGGGTTGGTGGTTTGCGCCATTTTTTGCGCTTGCCATGACCGGACGGGTTCTGTATCCGCGGTTTATCCTTTTTATGACCCTCCCGCTTATGATACTGGCCGGAGCCGCGGTTGCATGGATATGGGACCGGTTTGCCCGTTCAGTATGGCGATGGGTGTTGCTTCTTTTACTTTTTGGTGGAAGCCTGTACACGGATTATTACATTATCACCAATCCCCTGTACGCACCGATCCCGTATGCGGATGCAGGTCAGTATATAGACGATTGGCCGTCCGGCTGGGGAATATCTGAGGTGAACGCACTCCTTCTTGCCGAGTCTCAAAAGGGGAATGTGACCGTCTATACTGATGGCACCTTCGGGCTTTTGCCGTATGCGATCGAAATATATCTTGTGGATAAACCCACCATGACGATTCGCGGACTGTATCCCATCCCTGCAGAAATCCCCAAAGAGATAGAGAAAGAAGCGCGCGATCACCCCACCTACATCGTATTTAATCAAGTGCAAAAAATACCTGACTGGCCGCTGACGTTCATAGCCCAGTATCAGAAAGGGAAAAGGGGTGATATGCAGCTGCGGCTCTACAGGGTGGTGCCGCCTTCCCTATGAAATCAGATAACCGCTTCGTTCTTTGGCTTTCCGTAAGTGTGCTTCTTATCGGGATTATCCTTCTGGTTAGTCCGCTTCTTCAGAAGGGATTTTTTATATCTGACGACGGCGAATGGATGATTATCCGTTTAAGCGCCTTTTATCAAAGCCTTCGGGAGGGACAATTCCCGGTTCGGTTCCTCGGAAGACTGAACTTCAGCTACGGCTATCCGGTCGCCAATTTTCTGTATCCGGGGTTTATGTACGTGGGCTCGCTTCTCTACTTTTTGGGCTTCACATTTGTCGATTCGGTAAAGATTATTTTGGGCGGATCGGTAGCGGCGGGAGCACTTTTTACGTTTCTGTGGCTGCGCACGTATTTTCCCCCAGTCGCCAGCGCAATGGGCACATTCGGCTTCATTTCTACCCCGTACTTGGCCTTTGATCTTTACAAACGCGGGTCCGTGGGAGAAGTGCTTGCTTTTGTCCCGGCCGCGATGGGCTTATACAGCATTTCCGCAAAGAAGCCATGGCTTCTGGGGCTGGCTGTACCGCTTCTTATCGTGAGCCACAATTCCATAGCCCTCATGTTTTTGGGATTTATCGCACTATACATTACGCTTCTCGGTGCGTGGCGGCGGTACTGGCTTATGTTCGGTTTGGGGGTCGGGATGGCAACATTTTTCTGGTTTCCAGCTCTCCACGATCGGAAATACGTGGTGTTCGACGCGATGACAGTTGCTAACCCGATGGCGTATTTTATTACCGTAAAAAACGCCGCCCTTGTGGGCTATGCGGGCTTGCTCGCAGCCCTTTTGTCTCTATTTGGCGGCAAGAAGAATCGGCGGGAAAAAACGTTTTTCGTCGTGACATTTTTGCTGACGTTGTTTATCGTGCTGCCGGCAAGCAGTTTCATTTGGAACTCATCAATTCTTTCCCGCCTCATCCAGTTCCCGTATCGGTTTTTATCTCTCACTGTGTTTTTGGGCGCGTGGCTTACGGCCTACGTTTTGACCATGCAGAAGGGATTAGTTCAGCTCGTGTTGTTGTGTCTATTTGCGGGGTTGGGGTTTGCGGCGATTTTACCATTCGTCGGGCAAGTGCATATAGTGAACCGTCCGGAAGGGTTTTATACGACCAATGAAGCAACGACGACGGTTCAAGGCGAATATATGCCGCGCTGGGTGAGTCAGAAGCCGACCTCTCATGCAAAAGACCGCATGATATTTTATACCGGGCAGGGGCAATTTGATCCCAGGCACGTGAGCCTGCAGTCGATAGATACGGTCGTCAAAGCCGCCGAAAACAGCGAAGTGCAGGTGAATTCGGTGTACTATCCGGGCTGGGGCGCAACCCTGGATGGGGAGAAAGTACGCATACACTACGATAACCCATTAGGGGTCATGCGCATTCAAGTGCCGCAAGGGGATCACCATCTCATCGTTGCATTTCGCGAGACGATTTCCAGATTTTTGGCTGATATTGTTTCACTCGTTTCTTTGATTTGGTATGTAATCGTCGTCGCTTGGCGGCAAAAAAAGATTGTCAGGAAACACTCATGAAAAGACTATTGGGACTAGTGGTTGTACTTCTTATTTCTTACGTTATCGTCCGACCGCTTCTTAGTGCCGGATACTTCCCCATGCATGACGACACGCAGGTAGCGCGCGTCGTCGTCATGGGGAGAGCTTTGCGGGAGGGCCAGTTTCCGGTCCGGTGGGTGTCGGATTTAGGATACGGTTACGGCTATCCTATCTTTAACTTTTACGGACCTCTCCCGTACTATGTCGGCGGAGCCATCCATGCCGCGGGTGTGTCGGGACTCGTCGCCACCAAAATCATGATGGCGTTGGGGTTGGTACTTGCTGGGGTGACTATGTATCTTGCGCTGTCTCACATGGTGGGAGTTTCGGCAGGTATGGTGGGGGCGGCGCTGTATATGTTCGCGCCGTACCATGCCGTTCAGGCATATGTGCGCGGGGCCGTTGGGGAATATTGGGCCTTGGTCTTCCTGCCGCTTATCTTGTGGGGGTTTTGGCGAAAAAATATTCTTGTCGGGGCGCTTGGTATTGCAGGACTTGTCGTATCACATACGATACTCGGATATGCAGGCATGGTGTTTGTGCTCTTCGCTTTTTTGGCAACCAAGATGCAGAAGCAAGTACTCATGCTTATTCTTTTGGGTCTTGGTTTATCTGCTTTCTTCTGGCTGCCGGCCATCACCGAAATGAAGTATACCAATGTATCAAGCCAGGTAAGCGCAACCTCCGATTTCCGCGATCATTTTGTCTGCTTGCCGCAGCTTTGGAATTCCTTTTGGGGGTACGGCGGATCTGCCAAAGGGTGTCTGGACGGATTATCGTTTAAACTGGGAAAAGTGCATCTACTCCTTGCTCTTATTGGTTTAGTGGCAGCCTTTAAAAAACATAAATATTTTATGTTTGCGGGAGCGTCTATTTTTCTTCTTTCTGTCTTTTTTATGCTTCCTATTTCTGTACGCGCGTGGGAATTCATTCCATTATTTGCATATATACAGTATCCCTGGCGGTTTCTGGCATTTGCTCTCTTTGGAGTATCCCTTATAGGGAGTGTAGCGTTCTCTTTCGTTCGACAGCCCATCCTCCGGTGGTTGACTGTTTTAACGGGTATTGGAATTCTCCTGTTCGTGGAAGCGAAGCGCTTTATGCCCCAATATACGTATGAAAGAGCAGCAGGCGATTTTGAAACCGACAGTGATATCCGCTTCCGTGCGTCCCAAATTTCCGACGAGTATTTGCTTCCCGCCGTCCCGCGGCCGGCAAAAGAGGAAGAAATTTTTCGTGATACTATACCGCGATCCGATAACTATATTCTTGGGATGGAACAGGACACGGATACGTACAAAAAGTTTACCATGCGCTCGGGGACTGACAACACGATTGTGGTTCGCATTGCATATTTTCCGGGGTGGCATTACATAGTGAATGAAAACGTCGTGTATCCCAAGCTCGAAAACGGATTTCCGGAACTTAGCGTACCCGCGGGATTTAGCGTGGTGCGAATGCAGTTTCGGGATACCCCCGTTCGCACCGTCGGCAATTTCATAAGCATGGTGTCGTTGGGTATCTATATTTACCTCTATGACAGAAAAAACAAAAAACCCGTCAGTTAATATCGTCATCCCCGTGTATAACGAGGAAAGGGAACTCTCGGAGAACGTCACGAAGCTTCGGCAGTATCTGGGTACTCATCTTACGGATTTTTTCTGGCGCATCAGTATCGCCGATAACGCGTCAACAGACCGAACGCTGACGCTAGCCAGGAAGTTGGCGAAACGCTTTCCCGAGATTGCCGTCGTGCATGTGGATAAAAAGGGCCGCGGCCGCGCGGTTAAATATGTGTGGCAGAAGGACGATGCCGACATCCAGGCATACATGGACGTGGATTTGTCCACCGACCTGAAACATTTCCCGCCGCTGGTGCGGTCGCTCACGCGGGGGTTTGATATCGCGATCGGGACGAGAAATTCCTGGAAATCGCGCGTGCACGGCAGAAGCGTGCTTCGCACCATTACGTCCAAAGCGTATATAGCGCTGATCAAAGTATTTTTCTGGGTCCACTTTTCTGATGCACAGTGCGGGTTTAAGGCAGTAACCCGACGGTTCGTTGATGAACTTATCCCCAGGATAAAAGATAATGAGTGGTTTTTCGACACGGAACTGCTTATTATGGCGGAAAAGATGGGATACCGCATTTATCAGGAGCCGGTGACGTGGGTAGATAATCCGGGCTCGACGGTCCGTGTCATGAAAACAGCACTCGGAGACCTCGCGGGACTGAAACGACTGTTTCTCACCCGTCCGTGGAGAACACAGTATGGAAGACATTGATATAGCACTGATAAAGAAACGGTCACTCACCGGCGTTGTGGCGTTGACGTCGCGGACGTTTCTTTTGCAGGTCATCGCCTTTGTTGCCACATTTCTTCTTACCATTTTCTTAAGCCCGCAGATATTCGGTGTATTTTATGTAGTATCTGCGATCATCAGCTTTTTGGGCTATTTTGCCGATATAGGACTGGCGGCGGCGCTTATTCAAAAAAAGGAAGAACTCACGCGCGAAGACCTTTCTACCACGTTTACTATTCAGCAAATACTCGTGGGATCCGGGGTCGTTCTTGCCATGGTTTTTTCTTCTGCGGTTGCGGATTTCTACCACCTGGACAGCTCCGGACTGTGGCTATTGCGTGCACTCGTGGTGTCTTTTTTCTTATCGTCTCTCAAGACCATTCCGTCAATTCTTCTTGAACGCAAACTGGCGTTTAACAAGCTTATCATCCCGCAAATTTTGGAGACGCTCGGATTTTATATTGTCGCGGTGTGGCTGGCATGGGGCGGATACGGGATAGTGAGCTTTACCTGGGCGGTACTGACGCGTGCAGTCATTGGACTTGTCGCCATGTATATCGTATCTCCCTGGCGGATCTCGCTGCGGCTTTCGGCCGATGTAGCCAAGAAGCTCATGAAATTTGGGGTACCGTTTCAGCTCAATGGCTTCATCGCGCTTCTCAAGGACGATCTTCTCACCGTGTTTTTGGGGAAAATACTCCCGTTTGCCGAAGTGGGGTATATCGGCTGGGCCAAAAAATGGGCAGAAGTGCCATTGCGCCTTATCATGGACAGCGTCATACGGGTAACGTTTCCGGCGTTTTCGCGGCTGCAGGCCTCCCACGAGCACCTTCGCGCGGCGATAGAAAAAACACTCTTCGGGCTTTCCGCGACTATCTTCCCGATATCGGTCGGTCTTTTATTTTTTGTCCAACCTTTGATCGGCATCATCCCCAAATACGGCAAGTGGGAGCCAGCCATCGCGTCATTTTACCTCCTTACCGTGACGGCTATTTTTGCCGGACTCACTACCCCGCTTACGAACGCGTTGAATGCCATAGGAAAAATTAGGGTGACGTTAGGGCTTATGGTCATGTGGACCGTGCTCACGTGGGCGCTGACATTGGCATTCGTTCAGCTCTTTGGGTTTAACGGCGTTGCGATGGCATTTCTCGCCGTGTCCACAACGATTGTGATCGTGGTACAGCTGGTAAAGCGTGAGGTGCAGTTTTCATTCTCCAAGAGCGTCCTCGCATCCGCGATAGCCGCTACGGCGCAAGGAGCGTTGTATTTTCGCGTTCTT